>CEUS01284590.1_pt1 | contig 47406 bp, 39 predicted proteins | sample 427031 | NCBI WGS metagenome assembly CEUS01 (sample SAMEA2622837, study PRJEB7988) | marine metagenome | biome: marine biome (ENVO:00000447); feature: marine epipelagic mixed layer (ENVO:xxxxxxxxx); material: "saline water (ENVO:00002010), including plankton (ENVO:xxxxxxxx)" | depth 140 m | reverse complement strand
TACTTTTTGCTTTTGTTTCAGATTTTGCTATTGTTTTTTTATCAGCAACTTTTTTGGTTTCTATTTTTTGAATTTCCAATATAGAGAATCCCTGTCTATGGGTATTTTTATTTTCATATCCTTTCCTTCTCTTCTTCTTATAGACAACAATTTTTTTGGTTCGTCCATGCTCCAGCAATTTTGCTGTTACTATTGCATTTTTGACCATAGGGTTACCAACAGTTGTTTTCTCCCCGTCATCAGTAAAAAAAACGTTATCAAACACCACTTTGGCTCCTGGCTTGGAGTCAATGGTAGCAGTCTGAATTTTATCTCCTTTAGAAACTTTAAATTGTTTACCTGCGATATCTACTATAGCGTACATTATTTTTCTCAAAAAAGCCGATGAATTTAATAGAGTTATTTATTCTTTCCAAGTTCTAGTTCTTCTGTTATATCAACATTTGTTTTTGGATGAATAAAACGGAATTCATCTCTGGTTATTTCAGTATTTTCTTCAATTTTTAATTTGGTAAAATGTTTCCACATAAGTCCCCGTAAAACTGTTTTTTTCTCGTTTAATATATAATCAGCGTTTTCCGGATGAAGTTGTAATCTTAACCTCAAATCGTTTTTCTGAATTTTATAACGTCTAAGCCAGTGGTCAATTCTTGTGATCAAGGTATCCTTTGAGATAATTCGTCCCGAACCAAAACAAGTTGGGCACACTTCACTCATTGAATCCAAAAGACTTAGTCGGATTCTTTGACGAGTCATTTCAAGGATTCCAAAGTCAGAAATAGGAGAGACTGCTACCTTCGCCCGATCTTTTTTCAATTCCTTCCGCATTTCATTATATATTTTTCTTTTATTGTCTTCTTTTACCATATCAATAAAATCAATGACAATTAACCCACTTAAATCTCTTAGACGTAATTGACGCGCAATTTCACGAGCAGCCTCAAGATTGATTTTGAATGAATTTTGTTCGTGTAATTTTTTCCCTACAAATCGACCACTATTTACATCTACTACTACCATTGCTTCGGTTTTTTCAATTATTAGGTATGCTCCACTTTTTAACCATACTTTTGGACGCATTAACTTTGCAATTTCATCTTCGATCCCCATACTTTCAAAAATGGGAATTTTTAATTTATAACGCTGTAGTCGATTCCCCATATTGGGAGTAACATCTTCAATGTAATTTTGCAATCGTCGAAATATTTTCTTAGAATCAATAATAATTTTATCCACATCAGATGTCAATAAATCTCTGATGACACTAGACGCTGTTTCTAAATCCTCATAAACCAATGCCGGTGTTTTAGATTTTTTAGATTTTTCTTCTAGTTTTTTCCAGTGGGAAATCAACATATCATAATCATTCTTGAGGATATCATCAGATTTCCCCTCTGCTATTGTTCGAACAACGAGTCCAACTTTTTTCTCTCTCATTTTAGAACACAATTTTTTCAGTCTCCTACGTTCATATTTATCCCATATTTTCTTTGAAAGACCAACATAATTAACTCCTGGGACCAAAACTAGGAATCGACCGGGGAGAGAAATCTCCGTGGTAACCCTTGGACCCTTGCTAGCAAAAGGCTCTTTTATAACTTGAACAAAAATATCCTGACCTGAAGATAATTCAACATTACGATTGTTATCTACTTCCTGCTTATCAGATGTTTTCTTATCCAAAACTACATCAGGAAGAAAAGAACTATTTTGAATTTCAGAAAAGGGGAGAAAAGCATTGATGGAATACCCTATATCTACAAAAGCTGCCTGCATTCCAGGAATTACATTTTCAACAGCACCTTTATATATATTCCCAACCATTCGCTGTTGATCTTGTTTTTCTACATAAACTTCTACAAGGCGGTCGTCTTCCAATATAGCAATTCGAGTCTCTCCCATACTCTCATTAATATAAATTTCTTTCTTCATAGCATATACCTGCCGTTAGATATCAAAATTAACAGTACCCGTAGGAGAAAAGGATTAAACACCCAGTCCTAAACGGAATACAGTACTACCAGTTACTTTATAAGGGAAATTAAGAGGAAGGAAAAAATCTTATTGAGTATGTTGAAAAAATCTTTATTAAAAAAATAGTTAATACCCCTTAATTAACCTATAAGCTAATGAAAAATTTAATTCCCTTAAAGACCCACATCAAAGAATTTTGTTAAATTAAAACAAAAATTGAGACTTTTGTGGAAAGGTATAAAGAAGATTCTTCACAATTTTGGGAAGATATATATTTAGCAAATAATGCTGGATGGGATTTGGGTGGTCCCACTCCAGTCTTTCAGAAATTATCTGAAACAATGAGTGCGGGTAAAATATGTATACTTGGATGCGGTAAAGGACATGATGCTGTAGAATTTTCTCAAAAAGGATTTGAGGTCACAGCGGTAGATTTTTCAAAAACAGCTGTTCATAATCTCAAGACATTAGCATTAGCCAGAAATGTGCCGGTAAGTGTAATTCAGGATGATATCTTTTCGTTGACACCTAAGTACAGAAATAGTTTTGATTATATACTTGAACAAACCTGCTTTTGTGCTATTAATCCAAACAGACGAATTGAATATGAAAAATTGGTATTTTCGCTTTTAAAATATTCTGGGAAATTAATAGGACTTTGGTTTCCATTGGATAAAAGTCGAGAAGAGGGAGGACCTCCATACGGAACTAAGGTCGATGAAGTAAAAAGTATTTTTAGTAGTCCATGGAAAATTGAGGTTGAAGAATTTTCTGATTTATCTATAAAAACTAGAAAAGGAAGGGAAAAATTGATTATTTTTAAGAAGGAGAATAATGAATAAAAAAGGGCATGTTATAGCCATTGGAGGTGGGGGATTTGGAAGGAACCCTAAACACAATAAAATTGAAAAATACATTTTAGGTCTTGTTGATAAGAAGAAACCAAATATTGTTTTTTTACCAACGGCTAGCGCTGAGGATAAAGGATATATCGTAAATTTTTACTCTTGTTTTTCAAAGCTGAACTGTGAACCATCTCATATTACATTTTTCCAGCGCACACCAAGAATAGAAGGAATTATCAATAAGGCAGATATAATTTATGTTGGTGGTGGGAATACAAAAAGTATGTTAGCAGTTTGGCGAGAATGGAAATTGGATAAGCTGCTTTTGAAAGCTTACAATCAAGGAAAAGTATTATGTGGAGTGAGCGCTGGAGCTATTTGTTGGTTCGAACAGGGAATCACGGACTCATGGGCGAGTAGTTTAAATACTCTAAATTGTTTGAGTTTCATTTCAGGTATGTGCTGTCCTCATTATCAGGAAGAGGAAGAGCGTCGCCCCAGCGTCCACAAAATGTTAAAATCAGAAAAATGTATACCTGGTTGGGCAGTAGATGGAGGCGCAGCGTTACATTTTTGCAATGGAGAGTATTTTAAGTCAATTCAATTTTATAGAGGATCATTTGTCTATTATGTTTCAACAGAAAAAGAGAGAGTCATCGAAAATAAAATGAAAATGACTGTTTTATAAAAATTATTATTTAATCTCTTTAAAAAGATCCAACTTACATTATAACCATACCGAGTAAAAATACTGGTTTATTATTTTATGGCATTTATTGATATTTTCTAAATAATATATAATATATGAGCAATTTTATATGATAAAAACTCAAATTAAAATAAAAGAAGTCGAGCAAAAAGCCCCAATATATGTTCCGACTGTTTGTGTTAAAATCAACCAATCTTCTTTTGTAGAATTAATTGTTTGAAAAATGAAATTTCATACCGAGATAGTTTTCTGTTTCTTCTTTGCATTACTTTCTTAGCAGTATCAATAAATTTTTCAAACTGATATAAGGTTTGGTTACCATTTACAATCCACGAAAAAGGTTCAACATTTTGGGGGGCAAGACCGCTTGAGACAATACTGGAACATGGTCCATAAACAGAGCCGGTGTTCAATTGAGTTCCAATTCCTGTCTTAACATGGTCACCAATAAATGAACCGATAAATGAACTTCCTGTATTAACCTTTTTCCTATCTAAATTGATATATACCTCAGAATAATTGTTTTTCAAATTACTGTTGGTTGTTCCTGCTCCTAAATTAACCCACTCTCCTAAAAAGGAATTTCCCAAATGCCCATCGTGAACCTTATTTGAATATCCTTGAAAAATGGATTTTGCAATTTCACCTCCCACTTTACATACGGGACCAATAACCGATGATGAGATATAGGTATGGGGTTTTACGGTCGTACCTTGTCCGATGATTAGAGGACCTTCCAGATATGTCAAAGATTGAATGTGAGTGTTATCCATAATCTTGATAGGTCCCTTTTCTGCATTTATTGTAACCGATGGCTCAATTATTGCTGAATCACTAATATAAATATTTTCTTTTCCAATAATATGAATTGACTCTAAATGACCTTTTTCATTGGAAACTGATTTAGTATCTCCTATTTCCTCGCTCAATGTTTCGGGAATTCTCTCCAAAATTTCCCATAAAAAAGAGGCCTTTTGACCGGGTATTTTATTTTGATTTAAATGTCCCGGGAAATCACTCTGAACAGGACCACCACTCTCCATCCATGATTTTCCTGATCTCTCAGATAAATTATATCCCACAACTTCTTCTTTAATTAGCCAGCTTGACTCTGAAACAGAATTTAATTCCTGTAACAGGTGTTCATTCCAAAATATATGTCCAGCAAGCCATATCCCTTCATTTATATTTTGGGGGTTTACTTCTAATCCAGTATATTTTTCCCGTACTAGGTCAGCTAGTTCTTTTCTTACAATTATGGAAATTTTATCATCAGGGGAAACCAGTTTTATAAATCTGTCTAAGAATGTATCTACACCAATCCTGATATCCATGATAGGCCGGGTAACAGATATTGGATAGAAATTTGTTGTTCTACAATTCTCAAAAAAATAATAATTCATGAAAGACCTAAAAGCTGATTTATTTGGTTATACTGCTTTTCAATAAATCCATAGGGATCAATCCTTAGGGTAACATTAAATAACTCATGAGAACATTTAGATTCAAACCCAATTTTCAGTGAGGATTTTACTTTATTTATCAAAATAGCATGTACGGGGTCAAATTCTGGGTTTAAATCTACAATTGCATCACAATTCAATATATCTATTTGACTGGCCACAGTTTGTTCAGGCAATCCCCACCAATTTAATTGCTTATCTGAGATAATAATTCCAGAGTGATTTATGGATGTTGAGTACATAGATGAAACCTCAGAATAGCAAATAAGTTTAAAATCTAATTCGTGTTTACTAATATTTATTAAATATTGTATGATATATTGACTATGTTTTATAGATGTGGGAAGGAAGAATGCCACTGAAGCTATTTTGTTTTCTCCAGTTCCAAGCTTTAAAGATTTAGAATGAGTTCTTTTTTTTTTATTCTTTAACATTAAGGTAAGTGCAATCCTTGTCTTCAGAGAAATTTTCATAGCTGAATATAGCTTTTTCTCCAGAGTAATCCTGCTTAGTTTTACAACTTATTTAGCATTTAATACAAAAGATTTAACATGAGCTTAGGTAAAAAATTATTATGGGGAAGCCTTGGATGGGTGGTAGGTGGTCCAATAGGTGGTATTTTAGGGTATGCTGCTGCATCTCTATATGGTCAGGGAAATTCATACAACAGCTATATTTCTGAGGGACAAAGAGCTTATCCCAGAACAAAACCAGGAGACTTTATGGTTTCTATGTTGGTTTTATTTGCATCTGTAATGAAAGCGGACAAACAGTTATTGCAATCTGAATTAGCTTATGTTAAAGAGTTTCTCAAAAAACAATTTCGGACTAATGATGTTCAAGATTTTATGATATTATTCAAAGATATCCTTGAACAAGATTATCCTCTGAGAGATGTATGTAGGCAGATCCAACGATCTATGGACCATCCAAGCAGGTTAGAGTTAGTACATGTTCTATTCGGTTTATCTCAAGCAGACGGACAAATCCATAGTGATGAAATCAGGGTTATCCATACTATTGCAAGGTATATGAATATCAATGAAAATGATTTTATATCCATTAAAGCCATGTTTATCCGGGAAACTGATTCCGATTACAAAATTTTGGAAATACCATCAGAATCATCAGATGAAGAAGTTAAAAAAGCATACCGAAAAATGGCAAATAAATACCACCCTGATAAAGTCAGTCATTTAGGTGAGGAACTTCAGAAGTTAGCCGAAGAAAAGTTCAAATCTGTCAGTGATGCCTACCAAGCGATAAAAAAAGAAAGGGGAATGTAACATTTTTTATTATGACTAGGGAAAAACCAGGACAATTCCCTTACACCAGGGGGATTTATGAGGAGATGTATAAAAAACGGTTGTGGACTATGCGTCAATATGCCGGATTTACCAGTGCAAGTGAGACCAATAAAAGATTTAAATATTTATTAAAAAATGGAGTGACCGGTCTTTCTGTTGCATTTGATCTTCCAACTCAAATTGGATTTGATTCGGATGATCCCATGTCAGAGGGGGAGGTTGGAAAAGTAGGAGTCCCAATTACATCCAATCAGGATATGTTAAATTTATTTCAGGATATTCCTCTGGGTGATGTATCTGTATCCATGACAATTAATGCAACCGCAGCAATAGTCTTAGCAAATTATATTGTTACTGCCGAAAAACAGGGCACATCTATAAGTCAGTTAAATGGAACAATTCAAAACGATATATTGAAAGAATATATTTCTAGGGGCACCTATATTTTTCCTGCTAAGCACTCACTAAGATTGGTTACCGATATTTTTGAGTTTTCATCTACACATATACCAAGATGGAATACAATTTCCATTTCTGGATATCATATCAGGGAAAGCGGAAGCACAGCAGCTCAGGAATTGGCATTTACTTTTGCTGATGCTATCTGCTATATAGAGACAGCATTAGAACGTAATCTTAATCTAGAAACATTTGGTCAACGTTTATCTTTTTTTTTCAACTCTCACAATGACTTTTTAACTGAAATTTCAAAATTTCGTGCAGCCAGAAAACTTTGGTCAACCATCCTCAATGAAAGATTTGGAGTTACCAATGAAAAAATCCTGAAATGTAGATTTCACACGCAAACTGGAGGCTCCACACTTACCGCTCAGCAAATCGATAACAATGTTGTACGGACAACCGTTCAGGCCATGTCTGCTATTTTAGGAGGGACCCAATCTTTACACACCAATAGTAGGGATGAAGCTCTATCTCTGCCTACGGATGATTCTGTTACTCTTGCATTGAGGACTCAGCAAATTTTAGCACATGAATCGGGTATTACAAAACATCCTGATCCATTTGGTGGTAGTTATGTTGTAGAAGAGCTGACAGATAAATTAGTAAATGAAGCAATGGATATAATTTCAAAAATAGACGAATTAGGAGGTACAGTTTCTGCAATTGAGAGCGGGTGGATTCAAAGTGAAATTGCAAAGAGCGCTTATGATTATCAACTAAAAATTGATTCCGGTGAAAAGATTATTGTTGGAGTAAATAAATATGAGGAGGATGAAGAATCAGATCCTAATTTGCAGAAAATTTCAGAGTCATTGGTGAGTGATCAAATTAACAGTGTAAAGAAATTCAAAAAAAATCGTGATAATAACTATGTTAAAAAAGTGCTTAAGAATTTAGAGAGTAAATGCAAGAGTACTGAAAATTTAATCCCCTCAATAATTGACTGTGTAAAAAGTGACTGCACTCTGGGAGAAATCACCCAAACTATGAAATCTGTTTTTGGAGAATATCAACCTTTGGGATAAATTATGAAACGGAATTTAGCGATCATCATTTCTTTCTTGTTCCATCCAATGCTTATCTCTTTTGCAGTGTTTTCCGTACTGATCTTCAGCAATCAACTTGCATCAACAAGCTCAAATAAAATTCTAGCAATCTGTTTTATTTTTTCGAACCTGATTCCAATTACAACGGTTTTTGTATTAAAAAAAATCGGTTGGATTGATGATTTGGATGCCTCTCTTAAAGATCAAAGACAATTTCCACTACTTTTAGGGATAGTATACGCAGGATTGGGATTTGGATTTCTTTTTCTCAACGGCGCAAACTCTTTAACACAAGGTCTCATGTTTTGTTATACAACAAATACATTTTTCACAATTTTGATTAATCGATATTGGAAAATCTCAATTCATTCTATGGGAGTCTCTGCACCCGCAGCAGCACTATGGACAAATGGAAATCAATTTCCAATTATCATGGGATTAATTATTTTTGGAGTGAGCTGCTCCAGAGTTGTTTTGAAAGCACACACGCCAAGCCAAGTGGGTGCCGGAGCAATTCTGGGGTTTGGAAGCACATTTTTACAACTAAAATGGTTTTTTACCTAAATACTTTTTTACCTATAAAATTGTAATATATATTGAAGAAGTAAAAAAATGATCTCCAATAATAAAAAAAACACCTATCTTCAAGTTATAACAGTTCTAATGTCATTATTTTTTTTGAATAGTATAAAATATGCTCAGGTATTACCATATGATGAACCATCGTTCTTTTCAATCAATCCACAGACTACACCAAAATCAATTTCACTTACCGAGGATGAAGCCCAAATATTAGATGATGACTGGAGATCAGGATCTAAAATACTAGAGAATGAAAATGTGATTTATTTTCTTCATTTTTCAATGGAAAAAGAAATAAATATACAATTACAATTGGATAAAAATAGTTTTCCCGAAAACGGAAAATTATTTATCGTCAATCCTAAAATAAGGGGTTGGGTGGGGCCTTATCGAAAGGAATATATAGATATTGATATGTTATATCTTACAGGTAGAATAAAAACATCAGAGTTAATTATAGAGTTTTCTATGCCTGCAAAATACGATAGTTTATTTCCAAAACTTTTAATAAAATCCCCTTTTTCAGGTCCAGATGAATCTGAGACCAAACCAAGATATTTCCATCGTCCGAAGAGGAAAAGAGACAATCCGGTAATTTTGCTCACTGGATATTGGCCTCCAACCAATGAAGCTGTAAGACCTTTCAGTCAAAATTCCCTTTTGAATCCAGAGGGATGGATAGGAGAGAACTGGGAAGAATATGGTTTTGACATTATTTCATATTTTCCAACTTTTTCCCCTCCTGACTGTGAAAGCTGCGGACAGGGTAATGGAGATTTTGAGGTGGACTATCAAGATACATCAGAGGACTGGTGGAACATAGTAGACTCACTAAATCCTATTTCAATCATAACCTTTAGCCGAGGATACATAAATTATAGTTGGGAACTGGAATACAAATATTATAATTGGTTTAATTGGATTAATGATTTTACTCCACCTTATCAGCCTACACCTACACCTCCAGATCAAGATTCCCCCGTGAATTCCATGCGGTTTTCATCCCTGCCAATGACGGAAATTGTTGATGTTGTCAACAGTTCAGATCTGGGTTTAAACGCCTATATTGATTATGCAGCAGGAGCCGGACAGTATTTATCTGAATTCAAAGGATTTCATGGTGTGTGGTATAAAGCTCTTATGGATAATATTGAAGATACACCATGCTATGTTGCTGGTCATATTCACGTAGGTGGGTTAGTTGATTGGGATACAGCTCATGAAGCAGTCAAAATCACATTGAGGGAAACTATAAACTATATTCAGGAAAACTATCTTAGTCCAGGTGATATTAATCGTGATGGTTTTATTAATTCTTTGGATCTAAATTTAATTTTATCTCACATAAATGGATTTAATGAATTGATGGGGAATGAGGTGTTTTATGCTGATATGGATCAAGATTCAGATATTACCTCACAGGATGTTGTGTTGCTGGTAAATCTAATGATATATCAAAATTAAAACCGGTGTAAGGGTGATATCTTGATATTGATTTCATAACCGGAGAATTTTTTCCCTAAATCCAATTTCAGTTCTTTACAGCATTCAATGATTTTGGATTGAGTCATCCCAATTCTTGTATTAATTCCAAATAATATTAAATGATGATTTTCGGTTTCCACAACCCTGATATCGTGAATGTCTATTATACGTTTATCAGCACTCCAGTTTTGATTTAAGTAATTCTGGACTTTTTTAACTAATGGATTACCAGGATGCACGGGATCAATGTGGACAGTGGGCCCGACTCCTAAAGCATCTACAAGCCGTTCTTCCACTTCTTCAGATATATCGTGAGCTACTGCGGTTGTTTCGTTTGCATCAACTTCTGCATGAAGGCTTACAAATTTGTCATGTCCGTAACTATGTACAGTAATATCATGAACTCCCAAAACTCCCTGGACACTCATAACAATATTGCGGATATTTTCAACTTCTTCTGTTGTTGGTGGCTTCCCGATCAAGTCATCTACAGCATCTTTGGCAATCTCAAAGCCGGTGTAAAGTAAAAACCCTGCAACTCCCAAACCTGCCCAGCCATCAACTGAAGAATACCCAAACATTCCTAAAACCAGAGCACCTACAACCAAAAGACTGGATAGTGCGTCTGAGCGATGGTGCCACGCGTCTGCGTGAAGAGTTCCAGAAGCGATCATCGAAGATAAATAATCTGCATACCTTGCGGTAATTTCTTTAATAATGACGGTTAAAATTAGCACAGCTACCATCCACCATTTTACGTTCACTAAATCTGGGTTTTTGATTCTGTGGATAGATGATTCGATAATTTCAATACCGGCTACACAGAGTAAAATTGCAATGATCAGTGTAGCAATATACTCAGCTCTTCCGTGTCCGTAAGGATGCTCAACATCGGCTGGTTTTTCTGCTTGTTTAAATCCCCAAATAACAATGGACGAGGTTACGACATCCGAAAATGTGTGAACAGCGTCTGCGATTAGACTCACTGCACCAATCATAAATCCTAATATTATTTTTATGATAAATAAAAGACCATTGACGCCTACAGAGATCCATCCTTGAAACACTCCAACTCTGGCTCGGTAAATTTGTGCTGATTCCTTTGTTCTTGGAACGAATCGGTCTGTAATTGATTTAAACATGTGGCCTTAAATTAATGATTGTTTTACAAATAAACTTATGTTCACACTTAAATTTTAGATATCTATATATTATAAAAACACAGTTAACCAAATCAATAGATGAAAAAACCCACATATAAGTATCCTGAATTCGTAACAAAAGTTGAATTAGATAGTGAAAACGGAAAACGTTATTGGCTGGCTTTGCAGATTGCTAAAAACAAAACAAGCGGGATAACTGTAATATTAAAAAACCCAAGTCGAGCAAATGAAATAATTTCTGATAAAACAGTATTTAACGTATGTAATTATATTCACCGAAATCGCAAAAAATATCCTGTGTTTAATGAAATTGGAGAAATAATAATACTTAATCTGATACCAATATATATGACAGAATCTCGCGGGTTAAAAGAATTTAAAAAGACAATTATTGATAAGAAGAATGTTCAGACTTTAAATAAATATTGCAAGAAAAATAGGAATGTAATTATTGCCTGGGGAAATCATCCTAGGGGACTTTACAATGAATATGAGGTGCTAAAAAGTGAAACGAAAAGAATATTGATAAAGAATAAAAATAATGTACATTTTGTAGATAGAATGACAAAAGATGGGAACCCAAAGCACGGACAGATTTGGGGTTACAAAAACGAATTAATAAAAGTACTAAAATTGTAACTATTTTGGATATAGAAATAAACATATGTAAAACTCAGCAAATGCAATATTGGGTTTAGTGGGAAGGCAATGCAACATATACAAACCGTTATAAGTAATTGAATGAAAAAAATATTAGAAACAGACAGATTACTAATCAGAGAAATTTCTGAAGATGACTACGAAGGTTTGTTTCAATTACATTCAAATCCAATTGTCCAAAAGTACACGGGTGAGTCACCAGTAAAAACAATTTCTGAAATTATAAAAGGAACAAAAGAAAGAACATTTAATGACTATAAAACATATGGTTTTGGCAGATGGGCAGTAATTCTTAAATCAACAGATCAATTTACAGGTTGGGCCGGCTTAAAATATTTGACAGATTTTAATGAAATAGATCTGGGCTATAGATTTTTACCTGAATTTTGGGGGAGAGGTATAGCTACAGAGGTATCTAAAGCAATTATAAAATATGGTTTTGAAGTTCTAAATATTGAAAAAATTATTGCAGTTGCAATGGTTGAAAATATTGCTTCTATAAAAGTAATGGAAAAAGCAGGGATGATCTTTGATAAAAAAGCACCTTATGAGGAAGGTGCCGAAGATGACATTTGGTATAAGATAGAAAATAAAAATTATGAGAATGATTAAACTTAATGAGGGAAGAGATAAAATATCAGTATTTAAATAACATTGATCTGTTCATCTATGTATAGAAGATTTTTTATAATCCTATTTTTGTTTCTATTATCTTGTAGTAGAGTTGATAACTCAAAATCGATCTCGGTTACAAAAATTGCTTTTGGTTCATGTGGCTGGGAAAAACATCCTATCCCAATTTTTAATCATGTAGTTGACCACAGCCCAAACATGTTTATTTTTTTGGGGGATAATATTTATGGCGACACACAAAACATGGATACACTAAGAGCTAAGTATGAGCGGTTAGAAAACAAAAAATCATATCAAAACATGAAAAAATATGTCCCCATTTATGCGGTATGGGATGACCACGATTATGGCTGGAATGATATTGGAAAATATTATCCATTCAAAGAGGAATCAAAAGAAATATTTCTTGATTTTTTTGATGAACCAATGTCCTCATCCCGCAGGGTACACGAGGGGATTTACCATTCTTTTATACAAAATTACGGCGACCACAAACTTCAAATTATCCTGTTGGATGGACGAACATTCAGGGATGATTTAAAACCATACAATGGTGAATTTGATCATGAGGGGAGATACAGTTATTATCGCAAAGATTATGCTCCACATACAGACCAATCGCCTACACTTTTGGGAGAGGAACAGTGGGATTGGTTAGAAAAGGAATTTAAAAAAAAAGCAGATGTTAGAATTGTTTGCACAGGCACTCAATTTGGAATTGAATGGAACGGATATGAGGCATGGGCAAACTTTCCTCATGAGCAAAAGAAAATGATTAATTTGATCAAATCTAGCAAAGCTAATGGTGTGATATTTATTTCAGGAGACGTTCATTATTCTGAAATATCCAAATTGGAAACTAATTTTTATCCCATCTTTGATTTTACTGCAAGTGGGCTTTCATCTACATGGTACTTTGCAACACCCAATAAAAATAGAATAGAAGGTCCGATAATGGATAATCATTTTGGATTAATCACGCTAATCTGGGATGCCCAAAATACAACAATAAAAATGGAAACCTGGGACATTAACAAAAATAAAAGAATTGACCATACTCTTAGCTTAAGTGAGCTCCAATTTGATGAGTGATTGGAATAAATGGAAATTATCTGATATTTTTTTCAGTTTTATTTTTTTAGTCTTGGGAGTTTTGAATATGATTTATTTTCATATAATCCATGGCTTGCTTTATGGTGCTATAGCTTTAATATATTTTCCAATTTCCGGTGAATTCATTGAATAGAGATTGGGGATTCCTTTTCCAAAGTCTGTAAAGATCTTTTTTGGATCTATCTTTATATGGGGAACCTTAGCTTTAGGAGACCTAATGAAATTTTTTGAATCTAATTTGCTAAAATAATTTCAAAAAATCAGCTATCTCAATAACCCATAAAATAATAGGAAAAAACTTTATTTTGTCAGTCCTTTGATCTTATGGAGTTTATTTTCCCCTGCTCGAGCTAGTGCATATTCAAAGCTCCATTTGATACAAGCTGATCCAATCTCTCCATCCTTCCTAATTGCGATATAGGCAATCTGAAAATCGGGATTCCCTTTGTGGGCTGCGATAACACGGTTCAGGGCTTCTCTGCAAGCTGAGGTTGGATCATATCCTTGACGCATTAGCTCTACCACCAAAAAACTTCCTGTAGTTTTGATGACTTCTTCACCCAGTCCTGTTGCTGCTGCACATCCTATCTCGTTATCCACAAACAGTCCAGCACCGATGATAGGGCTGTCTCCTACTCTGCCATGGAGTTTATAGGCCCAGCCGCTGGTGGTGCATGCACCGGCAAGGTCACCATTCTTATCTTGAACCAACACTGAAATTGTGTCGTGAGTTTCATGAGGTGTCATGTCTCGTTTTTCCTGGTTCCATTTTTTCCATGCTTTTCTAGATTCATCAGTGAGAAGGTTCATCTCTTCAAATCCATTTGAAATTGCAAACTGCCGCGCTCCTTCACCTACCAGCATTACGTGTTTGGATTCTTCCATTACTTTTCGAGCAACCGAAACGGGATGTTTTATATTTTGTAAAAATGCCACGGATCCAGCATTTCCGTAAGAATCCATTACACAAGCGTCCAGTGTGACATTTCCCTTCTCATCTGGTAATCCCCCAAATCCAACTGACGTGATCTCTGGATCAGCTTCCGGTACCATAGCTCCCGCTTCAGCTGCATCCATAGCTGATCCCCCATTTTGAAGAATTTTCCATGCTGATTCATTTGCAGGTAGCCCGTGCTCCCATGTCGAAAGTATGATTGGGTCATTTAAATTGGGCTTCATATATTCACTGCTCATGAGTATTGATGGTGCGGTTATACCGATAGCACTTGTTTTAAAAAAATCTCTTCGCTTCATTAAAAAGCAGATAAATTGGTAGGACACAGATTAATTATTTTTATCATATTTATTTTTATATCCATCAATTTCTCAAATAATGAAGTTTGATTACTAAGTCTCTATAATAAATAATCATCCATAATAATATATAAAGAAATTATCCATTATTGAAATCTATTTATACTTTAACTATATTAAGTTATTCCAGCTAGTAATAAATTAATTAAAAGGAGAAGCTCAAAATGAGTCTAAATACAATCCAAGTAGTAAACTTTAATCTTGAAGGAATCACCCACGATGATTTTATGGGTGTGGCAAATGAAGTGGCACCAAATTTTGCTCCTCTTCCGGGTCTTATCAAAAAGATATGGCTATCTGATAATGCAAATAATACTTATGGCGGTGTTTATTCATGGAGGGGGCAAGATAATCTGGATGCGTATAGAAGCGGCGAACTCTATGCAGGTGCACTAGCCAATAATCCGAGTTTCTCCAATTTATCTGATAAGGGATTTGACGTTTTGCAAGGCCCTACTTCTGTAACCGGAGACTTGAAGGACGGAAGTCCAGCCTATATTCAAATAATCAACTTCAACCTGCAAGGAATCACCCATGATGATTTTATGGGTGTGGGAGATGAGGTGGCACCAAATTTTGCTGCTCTTCCCGGACTTATATCAAAGGTGTGGCTATCTGATAATGCAAATAATACTTATGGCGGTGTCTATTACTGGGAAACTCAGGAAGCCTGTGAAGCCTACCGTAACGGTGAACTCTATGCAGGTGCACTGACCAACAATCCCAATTTTAGTAATCTTTCTGATAAAGGATTTAGTGTTCTTGAAGGACCCAGCAGGGTCACACATATGAAATAACCATATTTATTCTTTCTATAAAAGAGATGAAATTATGAATCTCGTACTTTTGTTTCGTATCTGCAGGTATGTTTATATGTACAGTAGTAAGTCATAGGGAGAGTCAGTGAGAAATATCCCCGAAGACATATCTCTGGGTATGCCTACATTAACCGAAATAATAAATTGGGATTAGTTTAGAGATCTGTTTAATCAATAGTTGGCTATATTGTATCAAAAACGCCTCACAATTTGTGGGGCGTTTTTGTCTAAGGTTGAATTATTTTCTACGAATCGTAAGCGGCTATACCTGTCACATCCTGTCCTAAAATCAGTGTGTGCATCTCGTGTGTGCCTTCGTAAGTATATACCGATTCAATATTGGCCATGTGGCGAATGGGTGAATAGTCCTCCGTAATACCGTTTGCCCCTAATATTTCTCTAGATATTTTGGCGATATCCCGTGCCATAGCACAGTTATTTCTCTTTGCCATGGACACCTGTTGAAAGGTCATGGTTCCTTCATCTTTTAATCTTCCCAGTCGAAAAACCATTAGCTGGGCTTCAGTAATTTGTGTGAGCATATCCGCTAGTTTGGCCTGAGTTAGCTGATATCCTGCTATAGGCTTGGAGAATTGTTTCCGGTCCTTGGAATAATCCAATGCTGTATTGTAGCAGTCTGTTGCAGCACCGACCATACCCCAAGAAATACCATAGCGTGCTTGAGTCAGGCAGCTTAAGGGGCCCTTCAATCCTTCTATATTGGGTAGACGTGCCGAATCGGGAACCCGGACATTCTCCATGACTAGCTCGGAAGTAACTGAGGCCCGGAGGCTCAATTTTCCGTGCTGTCCCAGTGAGGAAAATCCTTCCATTCCTTTTTCCAATAAAAATCCTCTGACGATTCCTTCTTCATCTTTTGCCCACACTAGAGCAACATCAGCCAATGAACCGTTGGTAATCCACATTTTATTGCCGCTGATAATCCACTCATCGCCATCTCTTATGGCTTTTGTAGACATTCCCCCGGGATTAGATCCAAAGTTTGGTTCTGTGAGCCCAAAGCAACCTATTTTTTTGCCGGAGCCCAAAGCCGGAAGCCATGTGGCTCTTTGTTCATCAGAGCCAAAGGCGTGGATGGGATACATGACCAAAGCACCTTGTACACTGGCAAAGGAGCGGAGGCCTGAATCACCTCGCTCAAGTTCATGGAGGATCAAACCATAGGCCACATTACTTACGCCAGCGCCACCGCTCTCTTCCGGGAGTGATGAGCCCATAAACCCTAGTTCGCCGAGCTTGGGAACTAGCTCCATTGGAAAAGTGGCTTTTTCATAATGAGCACTGATAAGTGGCATAAATTCCGTTTGTACGAAATCATAGGCTGTTTGCTGTATGAGTAACTCTTCTTCCGAAAGTAAATCAGTTATATTGTAATAATCAGGGCCATATTGTTTCATAGTTTACCTTTAAAAATTGGGAGAGAAATTACGGTACTCTGAGGTTTATTTCGAAACGATCTCACGCTGACTATTCATACCCATAGAGATGAGATATGGATCGGATTTCTGATGGGTGGAAAATGTAGATTTGGTATCTACGTCCATCCACCTATTTTTGATCATGATCTGTCCAATGGCACCACCGAGCGTATTACCTGGACCCAGCAAAACCAGTTTATCTGGACAAAATTCTTTCATAGCTACGGTAAGGGCTGAAGAAAAATCATAGGCTTTAGTTACCTGATAACCTAGTGTGTATTGATGGAGCTCTGATATCTCTGTTGAAAAAGGCGACCAAATATGTCCCCTACCATCCACCAATGGTATAGCCGGTTTCTGAAACAGAGATTCTGATAAGGCATCCATCCCTTTTCTAGATATATTATTCATAAGAGGTGTATGAAAGGCGGCATGAAAAGGCAGCTGAAAAGGATATTTATCGATAGTGGGTAATTTTTTTAAAAGCGATTCCAGGGCAGGTTGCTCGCCGCCAATGACTAGATATCCTCCAAGATGAATGGATACATGTGCGCCAATTTTTTCAATTTCATTAAGGACCATTTCTTTTTTTGTTTCATCGACCTGCCAGCTCTCGCTAACAATGGGATAAATGATCTGTCCGCCTATGATGCCGTCTATCATCATGGAGCCCATGGTGTGGATCAGGTGATAGGCATTTTTGTAGGACAAAGCACTACCTAAAGCCAGCGCAATATACCAGCCCATGGAATTACCAGTAACGGCCACAATCTCAAATTTGTTTTGATCAAGAGATAGAAAATCTGATAAACTACAGGCGTATATCAGAGGAGAGGCATGTTCTCCCGCCATATGAATCTTTGCCTTGAAGGGTAGTCTGTCCAGATCAGTTAGCGCTGGAAGCCCAGCGGATTTTCTCTGTCCATCCATCCAGGAGATATGTTCCTGAGCTGGCTTGCAGTAGGTTTTCAGATAGCTAGATGTTTCCCTTGTATAGGATCCACGTCCAGGACAGATGACAACAATCCGTTTTTTAGCCATTAACTAACTCTATAGCGTGTTCTGTTATAGATTCCCTGCTTGGGAGAGTGGCGGTGGCGGCAACCCCCAACGAAATGAAGCTATCTTCTGCTGCATGGAGCCTAATGCTAAAGGAACCCTCCGATAGAGTAGCCAACTGGCTCGACAGCCCCTCACCGTGACATCCCGTTCTACGACATTCGTCTACAATAAGCACATTTTTACAACCTCCTATTGCTTTCAGTAGTTTTGGTAGATTAATCTCAGAGAGCCATCGCAGATCTATCACCTGGATCTTTTTCTTCAGTATTTTTTCGATCTCCTTTTGAGCTTGAAGGGACAGATATAAACCATTTCCATAAGTAATAATTGTGAGGGACTTTCCCTTGCCATAGACAGCAAACTCCCCAACGGGAATTTGTTCCATCATGTCAGGATATTGAAAGTTCCACTGGCCGTCCCTTGGTTCATAGAGGTCTTTGGTCATATATAGCGCGATAGGCTCAACAAAAACTACCACTCTTCCATTTTGGTATGCTTCCTGTACCGATGTACGTAGCATTTTTGCAGCGTCAGCTCCATTGGATGGCACAGCCAAAATCACTCCAGGTATGTCTCGGAAAATAGCTAGTGAATTATCATTGTGGTAGTGGCCACCAAATCCCTTTTGATATGCCAGTCCCGGTACCCGTAATACCATGGGATTGGTAAACCTGCCCTCAGAGAAAAAGGCCAGTGTAGCGGCCTCACCGCGGAGTTGATCTTCCGCATTATGGAGATATGCCAGAAACTGAATTTCAGGGATAGGAATGAAACCATTGTGGCCGAAGCCGATGCCAAAACCAATTATGGATGTCTCATCCAGCGGACTGTTAAAAACACGTCGAATACCAAACTGCTTATAGAGGTCGGCTGTTACATGATATACACCGCCCTTTTGCGCCACATCTTCCCCAAAAACTAGTACATTTTTATAGCGCAGCATAATATCCGAGAGAGCGTAATTAATTAGTTTAGCCATATGCTGTGGATTTTCCATTCTTTTAAATTCTTTTCCAAAAAGAGTTTCTCGCTTTTTTTTATCAGGCTGGGGAGGTATAGATCTGCTCAACTGATTTGCAGTGATGGTGGACATCACACTCTCAGCGCTAACCAATTTCGGCCTCTGTGTTGCAGTATCAAAAACATGATTTATTTGATGACTGGTTGAAGCATATAGGTTTAATATATCTTCTGAAGACAGGCATTGGTTTTCAATTAATATCCGTGCAGAATGGAGCAGAGGGTCATTGAACTCATCGTTTTCAATTTCTGATAGAGACCTGTAGCCCACTTCAACATCAGAGCCCGCATGGCCCATGAGACGTACTGTTTTCATATGAAGAAAAACTGGAGAACGATTGACTCGGCAATTTTGATCTGCCTGACGCGATTTGAGCATAAGATCAATGAGATGGAGTCCATCTGTTTGAATATAGTTCACTCCCCTGGGATTATTGAAATTTTGCTCGACCCAATGGTCATCTGTAGGAACAGAAATTCCGGTACCGTTATCTTCACAAATAAAAATGATGGGGACATGGCCACCTTTGCTCTTGACCCAATTGGCTGTGTTAAAAGCACTTAGAGCGGTGGCATGGTTAACGGTAGCGTCCCCAAAGCTGCAAATTATTATGCTGTTACCATCTAGCTCACGTTCACCGATATCCAAATCCCTAGCCCGATCAATTGAAAAAGCAGTGCCAACTGCTTTTGGTAAATGGCTAGCTATTGTGCTGGTTTGGGGGGGGATATTTAGCTCTTTACTTCCGATAACCTTGTGGCGACCACCACTTATAGGATCTTCAGATGACGCCATAAAAGATAGAGCTAAATCATAGATTGGGGTGGACCCATTTACTTGCTTAGATCTCTCAATGAAAAAAGGGTTGGAACGGTAGTGAAGAAAAGCCATATCTGTATATGGAAATACATAGCCAAAAACAGCATTCCCTTCATGCCCGGAGCAACCAATCGTATAGAAACATTTCCCCTCTTCTTTCAAAAGCCGCGCCTTCAGATCCATGTGGCGACTCACAACCTGTGATTCAAATATAGATATCAATTCGGAAGGTTTAATATCAGTTTGGGACAATTTCAAGTGTGTCCTTGCCTGGGGAAGATTGCCAGACTTTACATTGGAAGAAAAGTTGGCATCGATTACTTCAGCTCTGTTAAATAAGAACATTTTAATTATTGTCAGAGATCAAAGAAGTTAATAAATATTTTTTTGTTTATGCCTCTTTATACTCTGTGTATCCGAAGCTAGTTTTTCAAACTAACCAGCTTTGATTTGAATTCTCGGAGTTCCCGTACATTACCTATCTCAATCTCACCGGAGTCCCACTTTAGGTAAAAATCTTTTTCTGAGTCAGAGCCACCTTGTTTCAGATAAAGTGGATAGAGGTCTACATCTTCCCGCGGTTTATTTTGGTGCAGAGTTGCCGTTAGTTGATAGGCAACATCTTCGGAAATATCATCGATGATTCGGTCTGGAAGAGATCGCTCTAAGAGGCTCTGTTCAATGCGGGAGAAACGCATACCTTTTACCACATAGTCCTGGTATGCTTCCCAGGCAAATGGAGCTACATCTTTGACTGATTGTGCCATGGCATCTGAAAATACCCGAATCTCGTATTGAGCGTGGCTATCAGAGCGGAGACCTATAAAGTGTAGTAAATTGTGGAGATCATTTTTCCAATACCACTCGGTGTATAGATTAACTGGCAGAATCGCGCGGGCCAGTTCACGGGCGACACCGGCATCGTTCAGCTCAGAATACATTGTAAAACTCTTTTCAGAGATTTCTTTAAAATAATCTTGCACCTTTTGCTTCAGCTCTTCCGGCATTTCCCCCATACGGCCCTGCTTGTTTAGTGCAGACTGTAACTGGATATGCTCTGGGTCTGGATAGTAAAACTCATCCCGTGCTTCAGAATAACGGAGCGAATATTCATTTATGTTAGCGGTGCGGTGGCGAACCCACTGACGAGCTACAAAAATGGGCATTTTACAATGAAACTTGAATTCTACCATTTCAAAGGGTGTGCTATGTCGGTGGCGCATAAGATATCGAATGAGCCCTCGGTCCTGTGAGACCTTACTTGTCCCTTTTCCATAGCTTACCCGGGCGGCCTGAACAATGGCATTATCTCCGCCCATAGAGTCCACGAGCCTGACAAAACCCTTATCTAAACATTTGATCGCATCATCTGGTATCTGTATCATTTCTATTTTCTAGCTCACTTTTCGATAGACCATTACCCCATCTCTAACAGGTAAAAGCAGGGGCTCTAATCTATGATTATTTTTTATCATCTCGGCAGTATCTTTCAGAGCTCTAGCATCATCATCTCTAGGATTTAATACCGACCCACTCCAAAGCATATTATCAAAAACAGCTATCCCTCCGGGTTTCAGTAGGGCATCTCCTCGTTTGTAATAATCAGGATAAGCAGTTTTATCCGCATCTATGAACATCATATCAAAGCTACCTACACTGAAACTGTTTAGAGACTCCAGTGCCGGTCCTTGGTGAACATAAATTTTATGGTTGACCTCAGATTTTTCAAACCAGCTGGTTGCAGTTTGTACATGTTTTTTCCTTAGTTCACAGGAGTGAATTTCACCATCGTCAGGTAGAGCTTCAGCCATTTTTAAGGTGGAGTATCCGGTGAACATTCCAATTTCTAGTATATGCTTCGCACCGGATATCTTTACCAGAAATTGGAGTAATCCTCCCACCAATGAACCACAAAGCATTTGGGGAGCATCTTCAGTGGCCCATGTTTTTTTTGATAGTTCCTTAAGTTGTTCTGAATCATCAAGTGAAAAGGATTTACAGTATTGTTCAATGTCTTCTGATATTAATTTCATAATTATTTAAATGTTGATATATTTTATTTTCCTAAATATATAGATACTCATCGCTTCTTTAAAACTTCTAAGGTTTTGTCCACCGCATCTATATCCCCAGCAATAAGTCCTGGCTCTAACAGTGTATTTAAACTATTATATTTTCGGGGTTTTCCATAGAGATCAATGAGTTTTCCACCTGCCTCATTTATAATACAATTTCCGGCACAGATATCCCATTCATTTTTTGGTCGGAGTGACGCAAAAATATCTGCCTGACCAGCCGCAGTGAGACCCAATTTATAGGCCACAGAACCTATAGCTTTTAGTTCACCGAACATTCCGTCATATGGTGACCAAAGTCCACGGCGTGTCTCAGAGCGACTGTTCAAAATAACCATATCAGCTAAGTCATTTTTTGTGGTGCATCGGATTGGCTCGTCATTAAGAAACGCGCCCTCACCTTTTGCAGCAGTAAAAATCTCTTTTGTAACCGGATTGAACAAAACTCCTGCAATTGGCACACCATTTTCCACACAACCAACGCTCACCACAAAATGGGGGACACCTTCTACAAACTCCTTGGTCCCATCCAGCGGGTCCACCACCCACACTCTGTCTTTATTTAGTCGTACAGGAGAGTCCACTGTTTCTTCAGAGAGCCACCCGTATTCTGGGTAAGCATTAGTGAGAACTTCTTTCAAATGGGTATCCGCTTCAAGGTCGGCCGTGGTAACGGGGTTATGATATCCTTTGTCTGTTATCTCATAATCTGCTTTATAATAATTTAAAATCAGTGATCCCGCTTCGATAGCAGCTTCTTTGGCGAGTTTTAAAATAGAATTCATAGGGTGAAAGTTAGAAAATAACATGTAAATGCTCATTGATAATTCCTTTTAATAGATATTTTATAATTATTTCTGAGGTATTATTTATCTCCTATTACGCATCTGTGGATAATCCTTAAATAACAGTGTTTTTAAAAACTTCCATGTTATTATTTTTTGGTGGTAAAAAATTCATTGAACATTTTATTGTTCATGGGACTTTCGTCTATTATATTACCGCCCGATTTTTAAAGGAAAATTAAATGTTAGAAGGTATAATCTGCCCTGTTTGCGAATCCACTTTAGATGATACTCGACTGAAAGAGTCACTTGTTTGTGTATTTTGCCGGACCGATTTGAAAGATCGGAAATATCTTGATTTTCTAGAATATTTAATGACAAATGGAATTGTCAAAAATCTAGACTTTTTTGATATAGAGGTTTACAGCGAAGATATCGAGCGATTGAGTCCTGAAGATGAGGAAGAAGTTGATCCTGCTGAATTTGAGAAAAAGAAAGATAATTTTAATTTTTATGAAAATGAAGTTATTCATAATAATAAGAATGATGACGAACCAGATTATGAGGAGTTTGATGGGTTAAATGAGGATTGGGAAGAATTTAACCAAAGAGAATTTGAAGGATTTTAAAGTGAGATTATAATGAGTGATAAGAAAACAAAAACACAACAGATCAATATTGAGCTTGATGAGAAAGTTAGTAGTGGGGAGTATTCAAACTTTGTCGTAGTGACCCACTCTCCAGCTGAGTTTGTAATGGACTTTACACGGTTGCTGCCAGGTGTCCCAAAGGCAAAAGTTCATTCCAGGATTGTCATGGCCCCCCCCCATGCGAAGGCGTTTATGATGGCGCTAAAAGATAATTTGGTTAAATTTGAGGGAAAGCATGGTGAGATAAAATCACCGGGACAGGACTCATTCACCAGCTACGGTGTAAAACCACCAAAGGATACCTTGCCAAACTAATTTGGTTTTCCGAAATCGTACAATACCCAGGTACGGTTTCTCTTTAATTCCCGCATTTTTATAATTACCCATCCGCTTAAAATTATCCAAGCGATTCCATATCCATATAGCGCTCCGCCAATTATATCAGCGGGGTAGTGAACTCCCACGTAGACTCGGCTAAGGGCAACAAGGGAAGCAAATAGAAACATCAACTTCAGTTTTCTTCCATAAAAATAGTGGATAACTACCGCCAATGCAAAAGTATTGGCTGAGTGGTTTGATATAAATGAATATAAACCACCCGGTCTAACCAATAGGTTAATGGACTCGCTCATTGCGTGAGAGGGTCTGATTCTACCGATCCAGGGTTTTATAATTTGGGCAGCTGTTACATCTACTATCAAGATTGTGATAAGCAAAATTCCAGCTGCTATTTTTCCTCTCTTACCATCAAATAGAAACATCCAAATTAGTAGGATAAATATAGGAACGATCCAATTATTTTGGTTGGTAACAAACACCATAAGGGCATCCAATATTGGATGGGAAATATTGGTGTTAATTATATGAAATATAGTGTGGTCAATTTTTCGAATGAGTTCCAAAAGAGATAGCCCTGTTATATGAAAATAATTTCTCTCTTATTAGGAAAAATCATTTAATATAATATTGAAAACGTAATTAATTATTCTTAATAATTATTGTTTTTAGAGACTTGCCTGCAGTCTCAATACTATCATTTGACCCATCTCAGGTCCTCCCATGATTTCGGTATGTCTGTGGTTCAGGACGTTATTGATAGTAAGATTTAATTTTAATTTGTCGTTGAACTCATAACCTGAGTGGAGATCGAAAATGGTGTAGGCATCGATCTGTCCATAGTATATACCTGAGGACCATCGAAATGCATCCACATAGCGGGCGTTAAGGGTGAAATTCATAGGTAATCTTCTCGGAATGTATTGCAACTGCATACCTGCTTTGTGCTTGGGAGCATTGATGGGATCATAAGCATTTGTTATGGGATTCAAGAATTCATTCATCCCAAGGTGAGAGTAGGTCAAATTTAATGACCACTCTCGGCTAAGGAATATTGCGAGGCTTGCGTCTAGACCCCACAGGTCAACTTCTCCGTAATTAATAAAGCCAACTACTACCGGTGGTGTACTCCCACCAGTTTCTTCCATTGCTGTTATTCCATTCAAACCACTTAACCATTTATCAAGTGATATATCCAGATCTTCTGAGTCTGCAATAATATTGTTGTCCATATCATTGATATTATTGGTGATACCATTGTTGTTATGATCAATCTCCAATCCTGAGGTAGGATTATGTTTATCTAAAATGATCGGGGTAATAAATGTTGCACCACTGACAAAGCTATTATAGTGGCTCGCATAGAGATCGAGCGTGCCAAAAATATTTGGGGTTAACCGGCCCTTGTATCCAAACTCCAGTGTCTGGACTATCTCAGGTGATACTCCCGGGAGGTCGTCAGCGTTTCCTCTGTAGTAGCCTTTTATTTTTGGATCTACTGATGGATAGAAGAGAACGCTTTTTTCTGGATCATACCAACTGTAGGTGTACGAGTCCACATTAAAATAACGAATCTGATCATACAGTGGATTTAGTGTGTCTGAGAAAGCTTCACCCTCATCCCAAACATTATTAAAATTAGAATCATCCCAATTTTCAGAGACATCAACTCCCTTAGTAAAAACGCCGTCCTGATTTTGGTCAACCCAGTTCCACTCACCTTCCTGCCAAACATCTTGATTCCTTATATAATTATATCCACCATCTGCCCCGCGTGCATAGACCTTAAAAATGGATACTCTTGTAATGTATATATCTAGAAAGAGTGAGTTGTTTGAGGGAGTATTAAATGCCTGAGCCCAGGTTAATCTGAAGTTCTGGTGTTCCCTTGGTTTGTACGCCAGTCCGATTTTTGGAGAGACCTGGATACCATCCGTTTTATCAAAATCAAATTTCCATTTGAATGGGCTGTAATTATAATCTTGTTGATTGTCAAACTCTATAAAATCTGATAGCCTATCATGAACATCAAACCGTGTTGCCTGAATCAATTCAAATTTTTTGAAAAGTTTCCAGTTTAGCTGATAATAAAGTCCCAGCTCATTGACCACATATCGATTATTTTCCGCAGGCTCATCAATCCCTTCATCTATATTCTCATCAATATCTCCATCTCCGTTATTATCAATCCCATCTGCATAAACATAAAAGTTATTCTCACCAGCCCATCTGACCCCTGGTTCAGTCTCACCATAGTCACAGATCCCATTCTCATTCTCATCGATATAATCGGGGATTCCGTTGCCGTTTAAATCTGAAAAATCATTGCTATCACCGTCATTATCAATCCCATCTGCATATGCTCCCTGTACATTATCAGTTAATATATCACTTTTATTTTTTAGATAGTCAACACCGGGATCATAATAATAATCAATATATCCAAGTGGCTCTACTAGACCTGTTAGAGAGCCCCCCTCTCCGTTTCCATTGTTATCTCTTAGATCGTTTCCAGCTTTGTCAGATAATATGGTTCCCCGGGTATCTGGCATTGTGAGAAAATAGTCCAGCCCCCAAACTAATCGGAAGTTACCATCAAAATACTCTAAAGCGTGCTGGAGCTGTGCAGAGAATTTTTTTGAACGGTCATAAATACGTCTTCCAGTTGCAAGACTACGTGTTGGTTTTTTGGGATTACCGGAGTAGCTTGAGTTAAGATATGTTTGAAAAAAGAAATTCTTATAACGGAGCCTACCCTGATAGTATTTATAGATCCACCCATCAGCAAGGTATCGGGCAATAGGCGTAATGTTTATATTTCTGGCATAGGCATAGCCATGGTTTACACTGAGACTAATATCGTTGTTTGGTTCCCAGTCAGCACGAATATCATAGCGATAGTTGCGTACGTTAAAATCTGGATAATCATTTATTCCATCATCATTGGCGTCCATCAGAACATTTGGTAGGTTGCCATAATTTAAATTGAAGTCGCCTTCATCCGGCTCATCAACTCCAATCTCTCCTATGGATGGTAGACCATTACCATCAATGTCATTTAAATCAAACTGGTCCCATATTCCGTTTCCATTTATATCATCGAGTGACTCATTGGGGTCCCATATTCCGTTTCCATTTGAATCAACAAAATACTCTGACTCTGAATATTCTCCATCTCCGTTTAAATCCTCAAAAGGCTCTGCGGGGTCCCACTCCCCGTCCCCATCATAATCTGTCCATGGAAATAGAAAATCACCTTCATCAAAAACCTCATTACCATTGTTATCTGCGAATGACTCTTCACTCTGCCATCCCTCAACCCCGTTTTGCTCTGTATATGGCTCTGCATCATCCCAGACGCCATTAAAATTTCCATCAGCTAAAAACTCTCCCTCGTCCCAGATACCATTAGAGTTCAGGTCCTCAAATTCTTCTTGAGCGATATCCCAGGGATTCCCTGATTCATCAAAATATGGTGCCCAGTCGCCATCATTATCTATACCGTCAGTTCCCCAGTTGTCACCGTATACTCCATTTTTGTTGCTGTCAAACAATATATTTCCATCTTCATCATACTCATATTCACCGAAACCGCCTCCGTCAACGGTCCAATTATTTGTAAAGTCCCCAAATCTGCCTAGCCATTCACTTCCCTGTTCATCGGACTCATCAATTTCTCCGTCATTGTCATTGTCCACACCATCGACCCAGACCTCTGCATAGTCATCTATGCCCTCATCAATTCCATTGTCAATTTGCCCATCTCCGTCATTGTCAATACCGTCAGCGTAGCCTTGCCCCAACATTTCCTGGGTGACAAACCAAAGAGTAATATTTGTTCCAGGGACAGTGTATCTTTGAAATTGATCAGAGGCTGCTTCGTCAATCATTTCTTGGGTTATTGTGGGTGAGCCAGCTTCTGCGTCATTACCGAAGTTACTAATACCATCAGAAAACATAAGTGAATCTTCAGCCCAGGAAGGATCTGAATTTTCCCAGACATTTAGCATTTCTTCTGTAAAGGTAGGATTATTTTGTTCCCAGGCATTATTATTATTATCAATCTTATCGTGTCTTAGACTGTGTCTTCCAAGGAACGCTGGGTCATGACCCTCATACTCATCGGAGTTGAAGTGTTTCCAGTCGCTTCCTCTCAGAGCTACTCCGGAAATTTTAAATCCAAATTTTCCAAAGCTGTGAGCTGTACGAAATGTAATTTTTTGTAGTGGGTCTGTGTCTGCCTGTGATATAGCTCCTCCCATGACATTTAGAGAGGTCCCCTGTGATCTGAGTGGAGAGCTGGAAATAATATTTAAAACACCGCTATGAGCGTTTGGTCCGTAAAGGGCAGAAGAGGGCCCTAGAACCACCTCAATTTGCTCCACATCATCAAAACTCACAGGTATGACATTATACGCTGTCAATCTGAGAGAGGGGACATTTGCCATTCGTCCATCCGTAAGGGTCATAAGCCTGGAACTGAATGAGGAATTAAATCCTCTTGCTGTGATATTGTAGCTGTCAATACCTGACTGAGTAAAATCAAGCCCCTTTGTGGTTTTTAAGTAATCACCAAGATTTGTGTTACTCTCTCTGCGAATATCTTGTTTGGTAATAATGGAGATGGCAGCGGGAGCATCTTCGATCCTTTCTCTTCGCCGTGATGCTGTTACAACATACTCTTCCATTTGAATGGTTGACGTTAGAAGTTCAAAATCAAGTCGGTTATTGATTCCTGCCTCAACAACGATAGTTTTTTCCATAGGCTCATATCCCATATAGTGGGTGGCTACAAGATAAGTCCCGGCAGGAACATTGGGTATAAAAAAAGCTCCCTTTACATCTGTAGCGGCCCCCATCGTTGTCCCTTTTACTATAACGTTAGCACCGATTAAGGGCCTATCGCTATCGGCATCTTTTACGTTACCTGAGATAGATGTTTGGGCAAGAATGCTATTTAGAATTATGATATTGAAAATGAATACAAGTTTGGCCATTCAATTTTTCTCCATAATGTGGTTTGAGATTATAAAAAGAAACAGCCAGCAAAAGCTGACTGTTTCAGATAATTCAAGGGTTGAATGTTAAGTACAGACCTATTTCATTAGCAACATTTTCTTGGTGGCCTGATAAGGTCCTGCATCTACACGGTAAAAATACATTCCGCTTGCCAGCTGATCTCCATTGAAAGAGAATGTATGTACACCGGCGCTCAAGTCACCGCTGTGCAGTGTCTCAACCATTTGACCAGCGAGTGTCCAAACTGATACAGTTGTGTGCTGGTTTTCCGGTAATTGAATTGCAATTTGGGTTACCGGATTGAATGGGTTGGGGAAATTCTGCCTTAGCGCAAATGATCCAGGGAGTGCTTCCGTACCAGCTTTTCTCATGGTTAGCTCAGAGACATCTCCAGTAATTATGAGTTCACCTGAGCCCTCAAGAGTATACTGCTGTGATCCTGATAAGATCCATTGAGACCCGTCCACTATTTCATATGTGATAGTGAGCTCTTTTGAGTTATCACTGACAAATAATACACCTGTGTTTTCAATGTATCTCATGTCATTTTCAAAGCGGATATCAAACGCACCAACAGCTTCAGGCGGCGCGGGTGGTAACCCATAACTGAGTTTCTGTTTTTCATCAGCAATGGCTAATCCAAAATACAGAGGCATAGATTTCAGGCCCATACCATTTGTAAGCTGAATAGTGTTTGCTGTCTGTCTCTGGAATTCCCTTGTCTTTCCAGATGAGGTCCCCTTTGTGAAGGTTACATCAGCTGTCTCAGATGCGCGCACCCAGTAACCTCTTCCAGGGATAATAGCCTGAGCATCTGCATAGGTTCCCGCAAAATCATATAGAGACCCTGGTACAATGACACCGTTGGGATCGGTGATCTCATTCAGATACATTACCTCAGTAATACCAGAGATCATGTTCCAACCTTCAGTTAATGTATGGGTAATTGTCAACCTGTCATACCCCTGAAATAATGCAACATGGTCCGTGGTAGAGCGCAGCCAGTAACCTTTTCCTGCTACAGGGGCAACGGCAGGAACATAGGTTCCATTAAACTCATATAGAGACCCGGGAACAGTTTCAATTCCTTCTGCTGTTGGATCACCGAAGAGATCAAGGTCTGGGATCTGATCTCCGTCCACATCATATAGATATGGGAGTCCGCTGGTTTCAATGGGAAGTCCCGCTAGATTCCAGCCAGCATTGATCTGTGCCATCCCTGGGTTGCCGTTGGTTGCCAGGCAAACGCCTGTACAATAATCTACACAATTATCCTGAGTTTCTCCAGTGCCCATACATTCAGCAACACAAGTTGGTAGTTCAGTTACAACACATGTACCAAAACCTACCTGGTCAAGCCAGCGAAAGTTCTCTGTGTTTTGAAAACGCGCTGTGACTTCCTGTGTTTCAAGCACAGGAATACAGAGGTTATCTGCCTGAAAGGTCAGCCGACCTCCAGCGCTAGAGGTGGGTGTGTCAGGGATACCATCGCCATCTGTGTCAATAAAATTAAGATCACCTACCAAATCAATTTCGCCACCAGAGTCATCTGGAAAGGACCAGGCTCCGCCTGTAGCATATTCAGCTGCACCAATGCACCAGATCAAGCCATTAAGCACACAATCCATTGCATCACCACCCGTACCGAGACAGGGAAGTATGACCTCAGCATATGCGCCTGCTGCAACAGCTCCAGCGGTGGCAGCATCTAATGGAGTTCCACCAGCATACAGGGGATTGGTCAGAATAGCAGCTCCCGCATCATCAGCACACTCCTCAACAGATAAAAAAGAACAGTTGGCAACACAGGAAGCTTGATCTGTACCCCCTGCCATACACTCTGCAACACATCCAGGAACAAATGCCTCGGCACATCCCTCAAATGTCCCTACACCTGCTCCATATGCCATCATAAAGTTATAGGTAAAATAGTAACCGGTAAACTGTAGAGGCTCATCACCATTCATGGGGATACCATCTCCGCCCACTGGATCAAAAAGCTGTGCCCACTCACCCCAATTGTCACTGGTTGGGTCAAATATGGGATTACCATCTGGGGCTGTTCCGATGGGGGCAGTTGCGGAACCTAGGACTCCATTATAAAAGCCAGCCTCCTCTTCAATATACCCATCGTCAGTTGGGTCCACAACATTGATATTGCTGGACGGGCCATCTGTTGCTGACCAGCCCACACCAAAGTCCTGGACAGTTGAAAAATCATCATTGTAGGTTACCTGCATGGTACCATAGCTTGGGTTGGGTGTATGGTGCGGAGCAGAGGTTCCCTCTTCTCTCCAAGGGAAATCAGTAAAATCAATTGAGTTTCCAACCTGACCATAGTCAACTCCGGGTACATCATTTAAAAGATCGACAGCTGAAAACTCTGCAAACGTTCCGGAAAGGGTAATTCCCCAGCCCTGATTCAGCTGATTGCGAAACTCATCTACAAACGTTCCCGCGCTGGTCCATGTTCCATCCTCATTGACAGGGAGAACCTCCTGACCTGTCACGCAGTCCGCTGTAACAGTTGTGGGATAGTTACTGCCGTGTCTATAAAAAGGTGGAGGGGCAATACCATCAGATCCGTCACCATTAAAGAAATCATTTGATGCATCATTAATATGAAATGTTCCATCATCGTTAAAGTCAACATTCATGGAGATCCAGCCATACGGGAATCCAGCTAACTGGAGCAGCCCCCAAAGAGGAACCGGCAGAGTTCTTGCTGTGTCTCCAACAGCAAAAGATACAATTGGGTAGCTGAAAAGCGGGTTTGCGCTGCTGGGCCAGCTTACGGTAAAATCATATCCTCCCTGAGCGTTGTATGGGTTGGAAGGATCGGACAGAACTGGCTCAAGGTCAGTTGTTGCATCCGGAGGGCGAACAACCCAGGTGTAGTCTACATTTATGTAATCAACCTGATAGTTTCCTGTAAGTGACTGTGAAAGGACTAGGGAGGTTAAAAACAAGGTGTAAACTGATAGTTTGTAAAACTGATTCATTGTTGACTCCTTTTATTAAATTTAAAGGTGACGCGCAAAATTGCGTATTTGATGTTTAGATAACACATACAAAGAGGTCAAAAAATACTTAGAGTTGGCAAAATTCGCAAGTGCTTTTTTGTATAATGTGAGTTGTATCACAAAATAAATGTTTATTCTAGCTCCAACAAAATATTTTATTTCCTCTCAAACCACCTCCTAAGGCTCCATAGAAGTAGAAGGATACCAGCTGTAAACATTAAATTTATGAGTACTTCAATAGTTAGCCTTGACATGATTGATATAAAATTACGTTTAAAAGTAGAATTAACTGTGAAATTATTTATCCGAAGTACAACTAGAATGTAAATTAAACCTAATATTTAACAAATCAAACAACTGACTCAGAGGATATCATTAAATGAAAATAGCGGTATTGATTAAGCAGGTTCCGGTAAGTGATTCTACGTTTCGACCTGCGGAAAATGAATTATGGATTGAAGAAGGACAAATTCAATATGAAATGAATGAGAATGATTCATTTGCATTGGAGGAGGCACTTTTGATAAAAGAAAAGCGGGGAGAGGGAGAGGTCGTGGTAGTCTGCATGGGGCCATCTGGAAGAGCGCCAAGGGTCATACGAGAGGCTTTAGCAAAGGGCGCAGACAGAGCGGTGCATATTGTGGAAGAAGGCCCTTTTGAAACAGACCCACATCAAATTGCGCATATTTTGTTTGAAAGTATTCAATCTGAGTCCTTTGACCTGATATTTTCGGGTCTGCAGTCAGTTGACCTGGGCATGGGGCAAACAGGGGTTTTATTGGGAGCAATGCTGGGAATGTCAACAGCGACCTTGGCAATGTCAACTGAAATACAGGAGGATAAAATTAGGGTCAAGCGTGAGCTGGAGTCTGGCTGGTTTCAATGGTTAACTCTACCACTTCCGGCCTCTGTTTCCATTCAATCAGGAATAAACACTCCCAGATATCCATCTCTAAAAGGGATAATGGGTGCAAAGAAAAAAGAGATAAAGACCATAAATAAAACTGATCTGAATTTGAGTGAGGGTCTACAAAAAGTAACCCGGATCTACAATCTAGAGACAGATAAACAAACCGAATATATTGAGGGAGATCCGGATGTACAGGTAGCACGGCTGATGGATATTTTAAAATCAGAAGTAAAAGTTTTAGGAGCTTAAGCGATGGGAATACTCGTAATCTTAGAGCAAAAGGGAAATTCAATCCATGGCATGAGTTTGGAGGCGGTCGCTGCCGCTCAGGATATGGCTGAAAAGTTGAATTCCAAGCTCTCAATTTTAGTAATGGGGAATGATATTGATCCTCTAACTCAACAAGCTAAGAGTCTTGAAGCGAGCGAGGTGATCGCTGTGAACCATGAGCTATTAAAGGAATACTCTTGCGATGGTTTTGCCGAGATCACAAAACAGGTTGTAGAGATAGAGTCTCCTGAGTTTGTTGTAATGGCACACACATATATGGTGAGAGATTTCTTACCATCTGTCAGTGTGTTTACCGGGGCACCATTTATTGCCGATGTGATCTCTTTTAGAGCTGAAGATGGGAATTCCGTTTTTACTAAACAAATGTTCAATTCTAAACTAGGCTCTGATATTGTTGTCAGAGGAGGCAGTTGTGGCCTTGTCAGTTTTCAGTCTGCTGCCTATCAGGCAAGCGCTGTCAAAAGGGGAGACACACCAGTTCGCCAAATTGAATTATCCTTGTCTCAAGAACAAATTCGCTCTAAAAGTGAAGAACCATTTCAGGAATCTTCAGGTGGCGTTGATTTAACCAGCGCAGATGTGATAGTATCTGTTGGAAGGGGGATTGGAGAGGATACAAAAATTCCAATGGTGGAGGAATTAGCAAAAGCAATGGGGGCAGAAATTGCTGCGTCGAGACCGGTAATAGATTCCGGTTGGCTTCCGCCTTTCAGGCAGGTTGGTAGCTCAGGTCAGAATGTCTCACCTAAGCTCTATTTTTCAGTTGGAATTTCTGGGGCTATTCAGCATGTTGTTGGAATGAAAGGGTCACAAAGTATTATCGCAATCAACAAAGACCCAGATGCACCAATTTTTGAGCTCGCAGATTACGCGGTTGTGGGAGATTTGAATGAGATTGTACCTAAGCTGACCGAGGCACTCCAAAACCAATAATTTTGAGATAGCCAATGTATTTTTCTTTATTTGAACAAGTAATTTTACTTGTGTTCGTCATTTTCTCAGTTAGCTCTTTTACATATGAAATTTGGAAGAGAATTTCTATCATAATAAAAGGTACTGGAACTTTACCTATTGACAGAATTGGAGAGCGGTGTCTTCGGTTTTTCAGGGAAGTTCTGCTACAAGAGAAGGTTATACGAGAGCGATTTCTTCCGGGACTCATGCACGCGCTGGTGTTTTGGGGATTCATGGCATTTGGAGTTATAACTTTAGACCATTTTGTCCGAGGATTTAATGGGAGATTGTTGGGAGAAACTGCCTACTCGATCTACAGTTGGGTCGCTGCTCCATTTGCTGTTTTGGTGATAATTGGAATTCTGTATTTAGCCTATCGAAGATTTTATCTAAAGCCCAAAGAGCTGGGAAAGATATCTATTACGTCTGGGCTTGTTGCTATATTTATTACTCTTCTAATGGCAACATATATGTTAACAGAATTAGATCTTCCTGAAAATATTGAAAAATTAAATTGGTGGGGACATTCGTTTCTCATACTAGCGTTTTTATTTCTTATCCCGAGATCCAAACACTTGCACCTAGTGCTGGCTCCAGTCAATATATTTTTTCGCTCGTTTACTGTCCCAGATCATGATACTGTAGAAATAGATATGGAGGCCTCTGAAGAGGAATTAGACTCCATGCTGAGCGGTCTGACAAAAATGAGTAAAAAGCAGGCACTGGATATTTTTAGTTGTGTGGAGTGTGGTCGCTGTACTGAGGTCTGTCCAGCAAATCGTGGGGGAGGATTGTTAGACCCTAAACATCATTTTATTTTGGATTTGAAAGACCCTATGCTCCATTCCTCAGGTGTGGATGTGTTGGGGCAGATTAATGTGGAAGCAGGGTGGGAGTGTACTACCTGCCAGGCCTGCACAGATATTTGTCCGGTTGGAAATCACGTGGAAAAATCTGATGAAATTCGAAGGCACCAGGTTTTGGTGGAAGGTCAGGTTCCTCAGGAATATCAAAAAGTTTTTCGCAATCTCCAGGAATCTGGAAATACAGAGGGAGCTTTTCAATCGCCCCTAGCTGATACATTGCCTGATTATAAACCTGATAAAGACTATTTGCTCTGGCTGGGTTGTTTTGCTCGATATGGTCTAGACCCTGATTTTGAAAATTCCGTTAGGAGTTTTACAAAAATATTGGATGAGGCCGGTGTTACCTATGGGGTTTTGACCGAAGAGATGTGTTCCGGAGATCCTGCAAACAGGCTAGGCGATAAGCTAACCTATCAAATGCTAATGGAGCAAAATAAAGAACAGCTCGAGGGTGTAAAAAAAGTTACCAGTCTCTGCCCGCATTGTGTTGTGAATTTAGATCAGGAATATAAAAAATATGGTGAGGTCTCCTACAAAGTTGAACACCACACACAGGTTATCTCTAAGCTGATTGATTCAAAAAAAATATCGGTAAGCCGCTCGTCATCTGAAAAGTTAACCTATCACGACCCATGTAATCTCTCTCGAACTTTGGATGAGATAGACGCTCCACGTAATGCACTAAATGCCTCCTCTTCCAAATATTTTGAGATGGAAGAACATGGAAATAAAACCTTGTGCTGCGGTGCAGGCGGTGGGCTCTGGTGGAAGAAAGAAACCAAGGGACGAACTCATCTAGTTAGAGCACAGCAGGTGGTTGAATCGGGTGCAGAAACTGTAGCCACAGGCTGTAATTTTTGTTTTGGAATGATGAAGCAGGGGCTGGGCCCGTTGACACCTGATGACCAAAAAGAAATTCAGGTAAAGGATATTGCTGATATTGTAGCGGAAAATTTGGTTGCAAATTAGTTCCAATTAGAGGGGTTTGACACCCCAGCACTTTATTGATGAAAACCAATCACTATTATCTGCCCTTTGAAAATAACGGTGCTTTTGAATACACAAAAGAAAATTTAAATGCCCTAACCGAATACGAAAAATATCAGCTCTCCTTTCACCCTGAACGTCCAAAGTTTTTAGATTTTCTTTCCCTTTTTGAAAATGTAAAGGTCTGCCTTGATTCGGAAGAACATGGTACATCTCTCATTCAAACATTTAAAGCTGACTTGAAAATAGATTCTAAAAATATTCCGGTTATGTTGGTTGGACAGCAGTCTAGTCCCACATCAAATTATCCTGACATGGTAGCTCTAATGAAAAGCCCCAAAGAAGTCCACAAATGGAATAACGGTATGCCAACACCGAAATCTTATGAGAGGGCTTACGATGCTATAAAGCTTGGAAACAAAGAAAACCGGTTAATTATAGTTTTTGTGGATACCCCCGGAGCTGACCCGACTGAAGAGTCAGAGGCGGGAGGAATAGCCTGGCGAATTGGTAACACCATTCAGGCACTGGTGGAGTCAACTACACCAACCATTGCGGTTATTTTAAATCGTGGATGTAGCGGTGGTGCGATAGCTCTTACCGGATGCGATACAGTCCTTGCGTTGGAAAACTCTACCTATTTAGTCATTTCTCCTGAGGCGTGCTCATCCATTTTATTTCACACACGCCAAAGAGCAAGTGAGGCGGCCGAGGTCTCACAAATAACCTCAAAAGAGGGATTATCTCATGGGATTGTCGATGAGCTAATATCTGAGCCCAAGGGGCCAGCTCATCGATACCCTGAAGAAACAAAACACTCTGTCTATAAAATCTTATCAAAATATGCAAAAGCTCTATCTGAAAAATCTGTGGATTCACTATTAAAAATGAGAGACTCAAGGTGGAAAAAAATGGGTCATTGGGATATAATTACAGAGAAAAAATCTCAAGCATTCACTAACAAAAATACAAGACTTCCTAAGCCAAATAAGGAGGGATTTATCCCACGCCACAGGGGATGCTATGATTTAAGTAATAAAAGGGTATTTGACCCTGTTCAATTCAGAGAATTGGTTAAAAATAATTTTCACTGTGCAACCTGCGGAAAAAGATATGCTCGTCCCTCTATATGGGATTATATGAACTACATATTGGATAGAGACTCATTTAAGGAACATGACTCTACCCGCTATATTGTAGATAAAGATATTTTAGAATTTCCAGAGTACAATCAAAAGCTAAACGAAACTCAACTTAAAACTGGATTAGCATCTGCAATGATCACAGGAGAGGGGAGTATAAATAACGACCAAGTGATCTACTGCGGTACTGAATTTGGATTTTTTGGAGGTTCATACTGTATGAGCTCCGGTGAGAAAATTTGGCAGGCATCAAAACTTGCTTTAGATCAAAATCTCCCCATGATTATTCAAGCGTGTGGCGGTGGAGCTAGAATGCACGAGGGATGTTCCTCAATGGTCTCTATTCCAAAAGCTCACCTAGCTTTATCTCATGTGGAGAAAGCTGGATTACCGGTGATAACTATCATAACAGACCCAACTCTGGGTGGGGTCGCCATTGGAATCGGTTCTCGTGGGATTCGGATCTTTGAATCCAGCGCTGGAAATATCGGATTTTCAGGTCGGCGTGTTATTGAGCAGTATGTTGGTCATGAACTACCAACGGAATTTCAAACTACACCGTGGCTGAAAAATAAGGGCCACGTGGAATATTCAGTTTCTCTATTGAATTTAAGAAAAAAAATTGGAGAGATATTAAACAGCAAATAGCTGTTTTTTACGATCTTTAAATGCTTTGAACTCCAAGGCATTACCGCTTGGATCATAAAAGAACATAGTTGCTTGTTCTCCCTTATCTCCCTTAAACCGTACGGTGGGCTCAACAGTAAATATTAGGTTCTTTTTTTTAAGTATTTCAGCCAGTTTATACCACTGGTCCAACTCGAGTACAACCCCAAAGTGAGGAACTGGGATCGTATGTCCATCCACGGGATTTGTGTGTGAAATAACTTTTCCTTTTGGACCTAAGTCTTTGTTCAAATGACAGACCAACTGATGGCCGTATAAATTAAAATCCACCCAAACTCCAGAGCTTCTACCTTCAGTACAATCTAAAAGAGAGCCATAGAACTCCCTTGCCTCAGATAAGCATCTGACCTGAATCGCTAAATGAAACGGCTGTAAGTCGGGAGCTTGGATCATACTGAAAATTTTGTTATTAGCCATCTCGGAACAGATTTCATCAGAGGAACGATCAACTTCCACTGCCAGGGTAAAATATATGTTCGTTTTCCGGCATCCATGGCGCTCACTATTTTTTCTGCAGCAGTAAGCGAGTCCATGAGGAACGACATTTTAAATTTTATATTTTCTGTCATCTCTGTTGCAATCCATCCGGGGAATATGGTTGAAATCGAAATATTATTTTTGTTCAGTTGATAGCCCCATGAGTCAGCTAAAAATTTAACCGCAGATTTAGATGCAGCATATCCTCCATGTCCCAAGAATCCTCTAGTGCTTGCAATCGAGCTGATAATTCCAATTTGACCAGACTGTTGATCTTTTAAGGTAGGGAGAAACGGTAAGATTGAATTGGTAACTCCGATAATATTAGTGTTTAATATGTGGTTGATCGCGCTTGAGCTACCAGAAAATAATTCGTCACTCCCACCAACACCCGCGTTTGCAATGACAGTATTTATTCCTCCTGCTTTATCAATAAAATGGTCAGCAGAATTTTTACAATCTAGCTGATTTTTTACATCGAGCACAAATGAAATAGGGTTACCGCCTAATTCTCTACACTTTTCACTTACCATTTCCAGCCTATCTTGTCTCCGCCCTGAAATGCCTACGGTTGCTTTTCGTTTGGAATAAACATATGCCAGTGATTCGCCAATACCACTGGTAGCACCTGTTATAAAAACTTTGAGCTGAGAATCAGTCATCCAATTTTTTTATCAAAAAGTGCCATAGATAGATGAACCCACCAATAGATAAAATAGTTAAAATTATCCACTGAGTTGTGTTTCCAAATAGCCAATGACCAATTGCAAATGTCATCCCGTGTATAAAGCAAACTCCTGCAATCCAATTCAGAAAAAATCCTTTTGTAACAGAGGATAGCGGTGTATTTACATTTTCCGCAATTGGATTCCACCAACCTCCCGGGTGAACTCTTTTATAAAACCGGGTCAGGGTATCTGTTGGCTCAGGTTTAGTGAGAAACGTAACTGTGACCCATATCAGAACAGCAGAGGGAACGATGATTAAAAGCTTGTGATGCATTTGTAGAGATATCCCAAATAATACTGGAGCTTTATCAAATAACATGTACTCTTGTCCGGAGCTTGTGGTCTGAAACCAGGCAATGACTTCCAAAATGATTGTGATTGAAATTGACGTAAGTAGTGCTGAGATTTCCGTCCAGGCATTGATCCTCCACCAAAACCAGCGCAGGATGAGTACCAACCCTATTCCCGCTCCCATGGCAAAAATAAACTCCCATGCCTTGGATATACTTTGCATGTTTACCGCAACAAATGCAGAGCAAACCATAAGTAAAACCGTGATAATTCTACCAACGATAACTAAGTGTTTTTCAGTGGAATCCTTTTTGATAAAACGAGCATAAACATCATTAATTAAATAGGATGTTCCCCAGTTCAAATGGGTGTCAATTGTAGACATAAATGCCGCCAAGAATGATACAATTAAAAGTCCCTTTAATCCCGGACCTAGGTATAGATCCATAACTAGAGAATATCCTGCCTTTTCACCTAGCTCTGAAAACTCGTGAGGGATAGTCGGAAAAACAATGATGGAAACAAGAGCTACCGCGATCCATGGCCAAACTCTTAATGCATAGTGAGCAAAATTATACCACAATGTCGCGAGCAAAGCATGTCTTTCATTTTTAGCTGAGGACATACGTTGGATGATATATCCACCTCCATCAGTGCCATGGTGAGACCACCACATTACGGTGATAAAAATGAGAAATTTTGAGAAAGGAGACTCCCAAAATATTTTAGAGCTGATATCTGCATCGGGGATTGGAGGGATAAATTTAAGGGTGTTTTTGTAATCAGGATTTGATTGGGTCAAACCTTTGAGCTGGTCCATAAGAGATTCCAATCCACCCACATTATTAACTGCAATCACAGCAAGAATGATAGAGCCACCCATTGCAATAAAAAATTGCACTAAGTCTGTAACAACTACTCCCCAAAACCCAGAAAGCAGTGCATAGATCAACGCGATAAATACACACACCCAAACAGCAGTCCACTTATCAATATCTAGCATCACCGCCGCAATAGATGCCATTGCATTGATAACCCATCCCATAACAATAAAGTTGTATAGAACAGCAAAATATCCTGCTTTAAAAAAACGGAGAATTGCAGCCGGTTTCCCAGAATATCTAATTTCTAAAAGTTCGTTGTCTGTCAAGACCCTTGCTCTACGCCAGAGTCTAGAAAATAGAAGCGCACCTAACAGTCCCGATAAGAGGAGATTCCACCAGAACCAATTTTGCCATATACCCGATCCTCTTACAAATTCAGTGATCGCTAGTGGTGTATCTGCGGCAAAGGTAGTAGCTACCATGGATGTTCCAACAACCCACCATGGCAGCGAGCGTCCGCTTAAGAAAAATTCTTCAGGACTTTTCCCTGCTCTTCGAGCAAAAAATATTCCTATTGCTAACGAAAACAGGATGTAAACAAAAATGATGCCCCAATCTAGATAGGTGAGTGACATATGGCAGTTAGTATATTTTTTTTAATAAAGACCCCTGAAAATAATGACTAAGAATTTCTTGTGCAGAATAATCATTCAACGCCATTCCAAGTGCTCCGATCTGACACATCCCTACACCGTGCCCCCATCCGCCACCGATAAGTTCAATATTTGACTCATCTAATTTTAGGATAAAAGCTGAGCTATATAGAAAGGATGGATGTAAGGTGCTGCGGATATCATATTCACTATTGAGAATTAAAGATTTTTTAGAACCGTCATCTAATTGATATTTCAAATTTAGTTTATTTATCCTACCTGATTCTCCTCTATTTAAAATATCTATATTTTTGATGTGTGATACACTCTCATTTATTTTTTTTGAGAAAAATTCACAAAATATTTGTTGTGTGTAGCAGTTTTTCCATCTGAAATATTGTCCGCTCTCATCTACATTTCCTAAAAACTTCGTCAAATATTTTTCATCAATATATTTTGGACTGCAAAATGAATTCTGAGGTTCTGAAAGCCAGCAATCCCAATCAACCGTTTGTAAACGATTTTGTCCATCGAAAACGCTTTTTAAGTATGGTTTAGGAGCCATATTCCAGACATTCTCACAATTTTCAGTGATACCTCCACAAGATTTTGAATATCGTGCATCACAAATTTTATTGTCAAAGGTCAGGACCTGACCACAGGTTTTTTCTACGGTTTTGATCGATTGGATACTCTGCTGAGAAATTCCTTGATATCGCTGGCAGCAGTCATCGTTGCAGGCATCCAATCCTAGGTTGGAATGTTTTTTTTCAGTTCCAGCTAATATCCAAGAGCGAGCTGTGATTGATTGAGCAATTAAAAATTCATCTGGACATGAGCTGCTCATTTCAGAGACTGCCACAGAGGCAAGGTACTGCTCAAGAGGTACCAAATTTATTACCATCAATTTATCATTCCGATTTGTAATGAAAAGATTTCCAGGAAGTGTCACATCAATAAATTTCTTCCAATGAAAATTTCGTCCCGCAGGGACATCATATATGGTAACTCCATTGGTACTGTTATCCGTTTTTATTTTATTGATTTTGATATCACCATCATGAAGTGAAACAGTTAGCTTTTCAGATGTATGAGGTTTTTTGGGTTTTTGAAAATTTATCGAATAATCTTCCGGATTCGAAAAGTAGAAACTCACGGTTCTTCGATTGTCCTGAGGTAAAATTATCCCTATGGCTAAAATAGGTTCTTTATTTAGCATTAAAGTAAGCACGCGCTCCAGCACCTATAACAGGAGCATGTGGGAGCTTTGATAATACAATCCTATTATTTTCTATATAATGGTTTTTAGAAGCACGATTTAAAATTGAAGAATTAAAAATCATTTGTTTTGTTGATTCAGAGATGTTTTGGAGTAACTCAGGAATTTCATTTAACAGTTGTATAAACCGTAACCCTAAAATAATTTTATCAAATAACTTACTTGAATTTTTAGAAAATAAACACTCAATTCGTTGAACTATAAGAAGGGACATTGTTGAAATAAAATTTGATTTGATCGAGCCAGCATTTTCTGTCTTTAAAAACTGCTCGGGGAAATTTTTCTCTTTTACTAATTTTGAAAATGGGATATCTGTTAGCACACTGTATTGATCTATTAATCCTTTGTAGCTTATAATCGACTCAATGGGGGTTTCCTCTCTATTTTTTAATTGCCATGTTTTAGGCATCCAAGATTCAATATCATCAAATGAAGTGAGACTCCCATTTAGTAATATTGCATCAGAAATTCCAGTGCCTGAACCGATAAATATTCCATTATTAATTCCCCTGAATGATCCAGATTTAGCATACAATTCTCCCACACCGCAACAGTCGCTGTCATTTTCTAGTGTATCAATTGGATGATGGTCCAATCCATTTAGCTTTAAGCGGTGTTCTAAAACATCTAGGAATCGGGGTATTCGCGGACCATTTTTTGCTACATTGATACCTCTTTTTTCTACAGATTTAATTCCAGGAATACAGATTCCAATCAGTGGATTATTATTTTTTATGTTTTCAATAATTTCGCAAATTAAATTTTCATAATTTTGTAAAATAGCTAAGGCTTGCTTTTCTTCAGAAATTTTTAGATTTGGATCGTCTGTTTCCTCTGTTTGTATAGTCAGGTCAACAGGCTGATAATGGAGATCAAAAAGGGGGTTTTCTGTATGAAAAAATGTAACTGGTTCTCCAGATAGAGTAAATGTGTACTCATCAATTTGTTTTAAAAGTGCACCGGAAACTTTTGTTGCTCCTCCGTCAATTCCGATTATCAGTTGTTTATTTTTCAAAATAAATTGGATTTCAGGTTTAATATTCGATGAAAAGATTCTTTAATTCGAACCATGGGAATTTTTCCATTTTGGACCTGAGATACAATCGATTTAATAGAATCTATAATTAGATTTTCTCGATATGGTTCTAGATTGTTTCCCAGGCAAATAAGGTCAACTCCAGCGTTGATCATTAGTTCAAAAATCTCATCCCAGCTGTAGTGATCTGAGATGGCTTTCATAACAGGGTCATCACAAATAACCACTCCATTGAATCCCATTTTTTTTCGCAATAGATTTGAAATAATTTTTGTTGAAAGAGATGCAGGATAGTCTTTATCCAGTGATTGAATAAATACATGTCCCATCATAATTGCATTTAAATCATTTGATTGAATCAGCTTAGAATATGGAATTAATTCTGACTCATCCCATGTGTCTGATATATCTGTCATCTCATTGTGGGCGTCTTGTACCGCGCTGCCCTGTCCAGGGAAGTGTTTCCCCACGGTACCAATTTGTTTTTTTCTGTGTTCTTCTATGAAAATTCTGGATTGGTCAATTACTTCATTATAATTACCTGAGATACATCTACCCTCACCTCCAATCATTGAATCTGAGCTATTCTGAATATCTAGTACGGGAGCTAAATTTAGGTTAATGCCACCTTGATGTAGTGTGTCAGCTACTAAATAAGAGAAAGACCTGGTTTTTTCAAAATCATTTAGTTCTCCGATCTCTTTCCATGAAGAAAAGTGTGAAAACCCATATTCTGATGTAAGTCTCGCACAGTTGCCGCCTTCCTGGTCTATAGCAATAAACATTGGAGTTCTTGAAAAACTCTGAAGATTTTGTGTCAATTTCCTCAGCTGGTCAGGAGAATCAATATTTCGTTTTCCGGGAGGTTTTTGGGTCATTTCCATATCATACAGAATAACGCCTCCGATATTATATGAGTCAATCCACTGTGTAATTTCTGAATTCTCTGATACAGTTTTTCCCCTGAACCCTGCTAGAATCATTTGACCAACCATTTGTTCCAGTGGCAAAGATTGATTTGAAATGATTGGATTCATGTAATAAAATTAACGATTTAATACCATTTCAGATTTAATTTTCGTCATTATGAAAATCCGTAATTGATGTCTACTAAATTCAATTTTCTGACTATTTTTCTAAGTGTATTGGTATATAGCGGGTGCCAAAATAATTTGGATTGGGTTGGTACGTTACCCAAGCCATGGACACTCTCTGAGTCAGAGGTATCAAATTTACTTCCAGAATTTCACTCAAGGTTCCCCGATTTTCATGATAGGTTGAAGGCGTTTGCTATCTGGCAAGTAGGTAAGCCATATGAAATTTTCAAACTAGGAGAAGAAAAAGAGCCCGACCCAGATCCGATTATTCGCCTAGATGTTTCAGACTGTACGGTTCATGTATTGACCAGCTTAGCATTTGTTAAAAGCAAATCTTGGCAGGAGGCCAAAGAAAATATGATACACCTGCACTATAAGGATCACAAACCAGATTTTACTTCCCGCTGGCACTTTACGTCAGACAGAATTTTATCACATCCGGAGACAGTAGATATTTCGCAGACCCTCGTGCCAATTGAAAAATTAAGAAATGTTCAAGTTATTTTAAATCAAAAAGAAAGTGGGGAAGAATTATTGGATTTGGATTGGAAAAGGGAAGTTGAAACTTATTACATTCCTAATGACCAAATTAATGAAAGCTTGTTGAAGAATTTACCTGAAATTTGCGGAGTTGCATTTGTGAAAAAATCATTTTTTAATTCAGGAATAATAATTGGTCACGAAGGTATGTTGATTGACAACACAAATCTTCTTCATGCTTCAACTGCTGAAGGAGAGACTGTCAATGTAAAATTTCTAGATTATTATTTCTCCAACCCAGAGGGCGTTTTTGATGGAGTGATGATTTATGAGTTTAAAGTGGAGAGAAAATAATTATAATTACTTAAGGTCTTTAAAAAAAGTAGTTTTTCCAAACCAATATGCAGGTTGAGAACCAGCTATTTGTCTTTGTTTCCCAGAAGATGTTTTTGTAAATATCATGGTTGATGTCAAGCTCAGAGCTGTGATAGAATTTTCTGATAAACCAAAATTCAATTCAAATTGTTCAAAACACTCACTATTATCTGTGTATCCTGCACAAGGATCTTTTTCCTGCGAAAAGGTAAGAAGGTCAGCCTCAAATGTGTAGGTAATGGAAAGTGTATCAGTGACGGTTTCGCCCAACTCCCAATCTTCATAGGTTTCGATTATTGATAGAGTTTTTGCTGTGGTGTCGGTCACTTCCCAGATCCCCTGGGCCTCATCTGGGACTCCACTTCCGTCATCTGTAAGTCGGAAATATTCTCCGCTTGGGTTAAGAATAATGGTGGTAGTCGTTTGATCAGATGTAAGAGGAACTGAAATGGAGTTTTCAGCAATCAGCTGGGTGGTTTCCATATTGACAGACCCATTTAATGTCACTGACTTTGTTGAATCCAAATTATAGAGCGACTGACTGGACAAGCTCAAGCTGTAGTCTAAGCTATTGAATGTGAAATGTATCATGCCTGTGTAATCCTCAGAGCTCTCTGATTCGTTTTCAGATATTGAATAAACAGCAGCTCCCGAGTCAGCAGCATCAAAATAAATTATGATAAGTTCATGCATTGGATAGCTCTCATCAAAAATGGACTGGTTTCGAACAAACAGTTTATTGGTGTCACCTGAGCTGGATTGTAGAAAATTTAATTCTGAATTTCCACCGTCAGATAAAATGGCTTCAATAGTTTCTTCACTTGGTGCTAAAAAATCCACAGCTAATTGATCTGAGTCAGAGGTAATCCTGAAATCAAAATTAACAGATTGCTGATTCCATTCTGCTGTAATATTCCAGGGCCAGCGGGAATCTTCTTCATCAGCAGACTCACAAACATGATATTCTTTACTGCATCCGCCAGCTAGCAGCAGAATTAAGATAGAGAAAGTGAATAATCGAATATTAGGTTTCAAATTCATATCTAAGGCTGACGCAAATATACAAAGGGAATTTTCTTAAATGCATTGATTTATTATAATCATAATTTTTTAGATTTTTATACGACGATGTGGCAATTACCCTTAAAATGTTTAACTTTGTCGATAGCTATGTGGAAGAATTCCATTTTTTGAAATGAACAAAGATTCTAAAAACCCATTTATGGATACTGTTAAAGCGACTCTCCAGAAGGAAGCAGTTGAACTAGAAAAAGCATCCCACAGAGTGGGTGCTGCAGTAGTTGAAACTGCAGAGGTTATTCTCAATCATGATGGAAAGGTGGTCATTTGTGGCTTGGGGAAGTCTGGATTGATTGGACAAAAAATTGTTGCAACCCTCTGTAGTACAGGAATTCAAGCGGTATTTTTACATGCAGCTGAAGCCCTACATGGTGATCTCGGAATTTACCATCCCGGCGACCCCACCATCCTAATCTCCAAAAGCGGGGCTACAGAAGAGCTAAGAAGGCTCATCCCTCGACTCAGGGATTTCCATTCACCGCTCATTGGTCTGGTTGGAAATGCACAATCACCCGTTGCCAAGAGGGTAGATATTGTTTTAGATGCTTCTGTATCATCAGAGGCTGACCCGTTAGGAGTTGTTCCCACATCTAGCACCACGCTTACGTTGGCAATTGGAGATTCACTCACATCTGTATTGATGGCAATGAGAGAATTTAAACACGAGGATTTTGCCCGTTACCATCCCGGAGGTGAATTGGGGAAACAGCTAAGGTTGCGAATACAAGACGTCATGCATCCTCTTCATGAAGCTGTAACTGTTTCTCCTAACTCAGAATTAATTGATGTGACAAAGTTAATGACAAAAAATCCTCTTGGGGCTGCACTGGTTATGGATGAAAAAAAGCAATTAATGGGTATTATTACCGATGGAGATATCAGAAGGGGTTTTTCTTTAAATAGTGATTTTGCGAGTCTCAAAATGAAAGAGATTATGAATAACAACCCTGTTTTTGTCCCCTTACACGCATCGTTGGATGATGCGATGAAGCTAATGGAAGACCGTCCCTCTCAGATTTCAGTTTTACCTGTGGTAGATTTATCTCAAAATGTGTGCGTAGGATTGCTCAGACTTCACGATATTTATCAATCAAAGCTCTATTAGCTGGTCCAAAATTTATTTCCTCTTAAATTGATGGAATAATTGGTGAGAACTGAATGTCGAATTCTAATAGAAAATATTTAAATTTTCAGTTACAAAATTAAAATCACTGTATATTTAGGAGACCCGATGCGATTATTTAAGACAAAAATTATTATTTTTGCATTATTTGTTTTTCAAACTGTTCACTCTCAATTTCTGATTCAAGATAGTAATGTTGGAGAAACAGTTATTAAATTCACTCATGATGAGGTTAGTTTTGAATCTCAGGGTGAATATACAAAGCTGATCCCCTCTAAGGGAGGAACCACAGCAGATTATGGCCAACCGGAGCTACCTCTATT
>CEUS01065993.1_pt1 | contig 47885 bp, 40 predicted proteins | sample 427031 | NCBI WGS metagenome assembly CEUS01 (sample SAMEA2622837, study PRJEB7988) | marine metagenome | biome: marine biome (ENVO:00000447); feature: marine epipelagic mixed layer (ENVO:xxxxxxxxx); material: "saline water (ENVO:00002010), including plankton (ENVO:xxxxxxxx)" | depth 140 m | reverse complement strand
ACATCTCCATTCTTATCCATAGGGGTGATAAGAGCAGGATACGCACCTCTGAAAGTCCCTTGTTGCATAATGTTCTCCAACTTCTTTAAACTTTATGATATCTGAACAAAATATACCATAAGTTTGAGCATATATCTATCAAAAATTAATTGAAATGATTTCTTTCTGTACTTTACTTATTGTTTGTTTTTGTGCTTTAATTCATATAAATTGATAATATAATATGGATTTTTGATATATAAGGATATTTTAAATAGTTTATGCCTAAGAAATATGACAATGAAATCAAAGTTGAAATTTATCTTCTAAAAGCTCATGGTTTAGGTTTGACTGAAATTTGGCAGCATGTGCAGAAAAGACGTGAGAAAATTTCCATGACTGAAGGATATTCTTCAAACTTAGATAAACTTGAACAAGAAATTGCAATACAGAAGCTGGAAAGATCAATTCCTTCTGATCCATCAATCAGAAAGTGGATTGATGAGTTTAATGATCTTCGAGATGTTGATAAATACAAAATGGAGCAAATATCCGAAGAATGGGATGGATTTACTATGCCAGAAGGTGTACCAATATCTGCTACAGAAAGTTTGATGCAATACAAGCAGTGGTTTAAGCATATCCCTATGGAAAAACAATATGCTGATTACTTTAATTCATATGTTTTTTCTAAGGAGTTTGTAAGGTGGATATATATAGTCTTATCTACTATTCCCAAATATGTTGAAATTGTTGATTGGGAAGATAGAAGAATCAAAACTGGTGATACTTTCCCATATCTTTATGTTGTGGAAAAACATGAAATATTATTATGGTCGGAAAAACTAATGTATTTTGATTTAGCAACTCGATTTTTGGGTGATAAAAAGCCAAGAGGAATACTTGAAACTATAGCTGGAGGTGTTTATATGGGCATGGCTACACAGGTTGATAAGTATTGGAAAAGTCGTATATATGAAGCTCTAAAATTAGAAGAGCTAGCCTATGCTCATGAGACTAAGGCAAGAGGCGAATATCTTCCTTATTGGTTAGAAAAGGATGAGGAAAATGAAGAAAAGTTTTTAAAGTGGTACGAAGACAATTATTTTTCTAAAGAAAATAAAAATTTGATGGATAAAACTATTAATGAATATAGAGAATATCAAGTACTTACTTCTTGGCAAAATTCTTCATGGTCAGATTTAGAAGAATATAATGATGTAATAGAAGATTAAATTATAATATTTTTTTTAGAGGAGAGATAATGAGTTTTGGATTGTGTATAGTTGGATGTGGTCAATTTACTGATCTTTTCATGAGTAATATTAAATCTATTCCTGAAGGAGTTGATCTGTTTTTTGCTAGTTTAAGCATAGATTTATCGAAAAAGTTTTGTGATAAATATGGAGGTGTTGGTTATTTTGGAGATACTGAATCAGCAGCTAAGGATCCAAGGGTGAATGCGATGTACTTTATAACACCACATGATGTTCATTTAGAAAATGTTGCATTAGCAGCTCGTTTTAAGAAAGATATACTACTTGAGAAACCTATTGCAAGAAATTTGGATGAAGGTCAACAAATAGCTGAAATTGTACGTAATTCTGATGTAAAGTGTATGATTGCAGAAAATAATAGATTTAATCCTACTATTCTAAAAGCAAAGCAGCTTATTAGTAGCGGTGTTATTGGAGATATGAGGATACTTCATATTAATTGGGTTAACAGGGAGATTGAATTTTTTAAAGAATGGACTTGGCGTAATAGTTTAGAAAAATGTGGAGGAGGCAGGTTTATTGATGGAGGCATTCATTGTGTTGATTTATTAGTGAATATGATTGGTTTACCAAGTACTGTGTTTGCTTTAAGCTCAATTAGTTCAATACCTGAACTTGAAGGCGAAGATTCAATCACGTTGTTATGTAAAAATAGTAGTGGTGTTATAGGTTTAATTAATTATTGTGATGCATCTCCTACTGGAAATAGAAAAACTTCTGCAAAAATTCAAGGAACAACAGGTGAATTAAAATTCAAATTAGGTGATCCTAATTTTGTTATTAGCAGACTAGATGAAGATGAAGTTATTTATTCTAATCCAGAACAAGGAATAACTGAAACTTTCGAAGAGTTTTTAAAATGTAGTAGGGAAGGTAAGAAAGTAGAGATGGATTGTGAACAAGGATTAAATGATTTGGCTATAGTTATGGCTGCTTATGAATCCAGTAAAACATCAACTGCCGTTAATATGGAATACAGCTTTTAAATGGTATAAAAAGGGGTTAAGAATGAATACAGATTTTAGTGGATTTGTTTTAATAGGATTAATTTTAGTAATAATCCTCTTTATTTTGTATATTTATTTTTCTTCAAAATACCAATCTAGTTTACGTAATCAAATACGAGATTTAGATCATCGTTTTCGAAGTAAAAATACTTTACACGGACAAACGTTTGAACAATGGATGCCGTTTGTTCAAGAATATCCAGGAAATCCGAAAAATTTCAGGTTTTTAGGATCTCCTATTGATGGGATTCAGTTTGAAGAAGATAAAATTATTTTAGTAGAATTTAAAACAGGCAATTCTGCCTTGAAGACTCAACAAAGACTGATAAGAGATTTAGTAAAAGCAAATAAAGTAGAATGGTTAGAATTTAGAATAAACTAAGTTTAACTCAGAACAGAGATAATACTAGTAATTTGGTCATCACTTATTCCTATATTTTTTAAATATTGTGGTACACTACCATATTTATTATTTACAAATGTTAGTGTTTTAATCATAGCTATTGGTGGGCTTGCAATTTTTTGGTATTCTTGCCAAGTTTCAAATGGAGAGTTTTCAAGAGGGTTTTCAAATAAATATTCGGCACTTATTGCATAATCATCAACAATAGTATTAATGTCTATATCTACAAGTGATAATAGTAAAGCAGCTACTACTCCTGTTCTATCTTTTCCTGCGGCACAATGAAATAATATTGGATGAGAATTTTTATTAGATAATAAATCGAATATTTCTTTTAATTGTGTTTTGCGATTTTCAATCCAAGATATATACATTATGCAGATATTTTTCAGTTCCTCATCCATATCTGGATCTGTAATACTTTCTACAATATTTTTAGATAGAGTTTGGTCATTCATTCCTATAAGGTCAATATTTTCGTAAGCACAAGCTTTCCCATTACGTAAATATTCTGGTGTAGTTTTAGCATCAGGAGGTCTTCTTAAATCAAGAATGGTTTTAATTTTATAATTTTGAGTTAATTTGATTAGTGAAGATTTTGTTAAATGTCGTAGATCACCAGATCGGAAAAAAACGCCACTAGAAACAGGTTTGTTGTTTTTTCTAACCATACCACCAACATGCCGTAAATTTTTTGAACCATCAAGTTTTATTAAATTAGACATACACATCCTTCTTTTATGAAATATTTAATAATTAATATCGAGACACTTAGTATTTTATAGTATTCTGTTACTAAAACATTGTAAGTATAACATCATTTCTAAAGTGAATTTGCTACTTGCCACATATACCAGGAGCCGATTGACCTATAAGGTTTCCATTTTTTCACAATATCTTGAAGTTGATTAATATATTTGGATCCCCATAATTGTTGATCAAATCCAACATTTGTGGATCATTAAAAATCAAATGTTTTCTTATTTTTCCCCAATTCTTCAATTCAAGTTACTTAATATATAAATATTTTTTTAAAATTAAGTAAGATGCCCATATTAATCCCAAGCTAATAAAAATTATACTTGTAGCTGACAATAGAGTTCCAAAATCAAATGTTTTTATTAAAACTCCTATAATGATTGGGCCTAGAACTTTACCAGAATTTTTGGCTGATCCTAGTATTCCTAGATTCATTCCTACGAAATCATCATTAAATTTTTTGGCAATTAGAGCTGTTATATTTGTTGAAAATAATGCTTGCGCAACTCCTATGAGAATTGAACATCCAAATAATATGACTAGAGAATAAGGATTCAATCCATTTAGAGATAATCCAATCATTAGTAGGCCAAGTATGATTGCTTTATGAAAGTTGATCATGTCTCCTAATTTTCCTGCAAATGGAGACATGATTAGAGTAGTGATTTCTTGGATAGAGAAGAATAAACCAATAGTTAATGGGTTAAGTCCTTGAGCATAGGCATATATTGGTAAAAATGTTTTTATAGAATATTTGATCATAATAAATAATGTATTTACAGAGATTGTAAGGATTGTTGTTAGGTCCCAATTACTAGTGGGTAAGAAATTTTTAGGTATCGAAAATATTAAGGGGAACTTTATGTTTGGTTTTTTTGGTTGAATATTTGTTTTTGTTGATAAGAAAAAGGTAGGTACCAAAGCAATTGCACTAATTAAACCTGTAATACTAATTACTGTGCTTGGAGTCATCCAGAGAATTAAAAGACCTCCTATTAATGGTCCAATAATGTAACCTAAATTCCTTGAGATAGAAAACCATCCAAATCGTTCTGAAATTTTGTTAGCTGAAATTTCAGAAACATATGCAAGTGATACTGGTCCATATATAGCTGTTGCAGTACCGTGAAATAGCCGGAGTATCATGAGATTTTGAGGAGTGTCCACAAAAGTATAGAAAAAGGGCATGATTGTAAAAAATCCTATTCCTATAAACAACCATTTTTTTCGTCCCATGATGTCTGAAAGTAATCCAAATACAGGTTTTAGAACAATTCCAGTTATTGTAGAAATTGATGTAATTATTGCAAGGGTTATATCTTGAGCACCAAGGCTAGCAGCGTATAGTGGAAGAAGTGGAGTTTTTGCAATTTGATAAGCTGTTCTGACAATACAATCAGCTATAGTAATTGGGAATAATGACTTATTAGCAATCCCCATTATTTTTGATGGATATCAATTAATGGAATATTTTCCTTAGCTAGCATATCAGTAAATTTTTTCACGTCGGTGAGGATTACTTTATTAAGACGAGAAATATTAGTGTCAATTTTCTCACAAAATGAAGTAAAAACCTCATATGATTGTTTCGTAGGTTTAGTATCTGAATTATTTATTACAGAAGGTAATTCTTTCAATTTAGATATTAGACTAGTAGGCAAAATCCATTTTTCAGGACTTTCTCCACCTGGTTGAATCAGATTGGATGTTATTGCAGATATTTTAGATTGTACTTTATCTGCTTGAGTTAATAATTCTTTGTTTGAATTAATATCAATTTTATTTTTCCATTGATTAATTTGGTCAATAATTTTTTCTGCTTTCACAATTGCTGAATGTGTTTCAGAAATCTTATTTCTTATATCTATTAATAAATTAAACTGACTTACGAAATCAGATTGTTTTGTTTTAATGCGAGGATCAGTAATGAGGTTAAATGATTGTCTAAAAGTTTCCCCATCTATTTCTAGGGTGACTGAATATTTACCTGGTGTAGCTAATGGTCCTATAGATTTTTCAGAAAGTACTTTTTTGTTAATAATGGCTTCATTTGAATCAGGGTATCTCATATTCCAGACGAAATGGTTCATTCCCTCAGAAATTTTCAAACTATCTTCTTTATTTGAATTTGTTTTGAATGCTGATATTAAAACACCTTTTGAATCTAAGAAGGTAAGAGAGGCAGATTTTTTTGGAGTTTGATCTATATAGAAAAAAACATGAGTCCCATATATAGGATTTTCTCCAGCATCTAGGAAATTTTGTTTAATTTGGTTGTTACCAATTTTGTTTTCTTTCCACGTAGCTGCAGCACCTAGCCTAAGCATATAGAAAATACCAGGTCCTTTTGATCGACCTGCATCCATTTGATATGCAATTCTGTAAGTATCATATGGTTGGAAAAGATGATTTATTTTTGTTTTTTTTGCTAGTGTACTTTGAATTTGTCTAAGTAATTCAATATTGTCTAGAATCCAGAAAGAACGTCCGTGTGTTGCAGCTATTAAATCATTACGCTTAATCGTGAGATTTCGTACAGGTACGGTTGGAAGATTGTTTTTAATACAATGCCAATTATTTCCATCATCATATGAGGTATATACTCCCGCTTCGGTAGCTGCAAATAACAGACCAACATTTTCAATATCTGATATTATTGTCCAAGTATGTTGATTTTCAGGTAAGCCTTTTGTGATTTTCTTCCAGCTTTTTCCTGCATTCGTTGTTTTATATAGATATGGTTTGTTGTCATTGAGACGATAATTATGTCCAGAAATATATGCAGTTGAAGCATTAAATGGGCTAGCTTCAATTTTTGTAATAGTCAAATTTTTTGGAATATTTCGAGGCGTAATATTTTCCCAAGTTTTTGAATTGTCGTGAGAAATATGGATAAGTCCATCATCGGAACCAACCCAAAACAGCCCTTTTGATATGGGAGATTCAGTTAAAGAAAGGATTGTACCATAATGTTCTACGTAAGTGTTATCAGGAGTTAGTCCACCTGAAGGTTCCATTTTAGTTACATCATTTCTTGTTAAATCTGGACTAATGATTTTCCAACTCTCTCCTCCATTAGTAGATTTAAATATTTTTTCTGCACCTACATATAGAGTATTTGAATCATGTGGAGAAAAAATGATTGGGTATGACCACTGAAATCGGTATTTATGATTTTTTAATCCTTTACCAGAGTCTAATTCTGGCCAAATTGATACAACTTGTGTTTGACCAATAGATTTGTCATAACGATGAAGTTGATCTCCGCCACCAGGGGCACTTCCAATACCACCTGAATAGATGATGTTATGGTTAGTGGGGTCTATAGCAATAGTTCCTGATTCTGAGCTACCGACAAATTCTGATTCTGATGGAAGTATTGCTCCATTAGATGGACTTTGGCTTGGAGTACTTATAGCACTATTATCTTGTTGAGTCGCATAAATTCTATATGGAAATTCATTATCAGTAGCTATATTGTAGAATTGAGCAGTAGGTTGATTATATATAGTAGACCATGTTTCAGCTCCATTTTGTGAGACACATGCTCCTCCATCGTTTCCCATTATTATTCTATTGGTATCGTTAGGGTCAATCCATAAGTCATGATTGTCCCCATGTGGGGTTGGAATTGCATTAAAAGTTAATCCTCCATCTGTAGATTTCCAGGTTTCCAAATTTAAGACCCATAGTGTGTTTTGGTTGTTTGGATCTGAAAATATATGGCCATAGTACCAGGGGCGTTGTAATAAATCAGGCGAAGTATTAATTAAATCCCATGATTTACCGTAGTTATCAGAGCGATAAAGTCCTCTGTCTTTTTCAGATTCAATTAATGCCCAAATTATATTTGGATTAGTATTACTGATAGTAGTGCCGATACGACCTAAAATTCCCTTAGGAAGACCTTTGTTAGAGCTAATGTTTGTCCATGAATCGCCTTTATCAGATGAAATAAATATTCCACTTCCAGTACCGCCACTAGATAGCATCCAAGGATTCCTTTTAACGTCCCACATTGAAGCACATAAAAAATCAGGGTTGAGTGTTGTTGACGAAAGATCTGCGGCTCCAGTTTGTTCATTTTGATATAAAGATTGAGTCCAAGCATTTCCACCATCTTTTGTAGTATAAACACCTCTATGTTGATTAGGTCCAAAGATATTTCCAAGTGCAGCTACATATACTAAATTAGGATTTGATGGGTGAATTCTAATTCTTGAAATAAATTTTGTATCAGACAATCCAATATTAACCCAAGTATTTCCACCATCAACAGATTTATAAACTCCATCACCAGCACATACATTTCCTCTAATACATGATTCACCTGTACCTACATATATTACATTGGGATCTGATTGAGATATAGCAATTGCACCTATAGAGGAAGAATTAAAAAACCCATCGGAAATATTTGTCCAATATGTTCCAGAATCTGTTGTTTTCCATACTCCACCAGAACAAGCTCCAAAATAGAATTCAGATTTATTTACTGGGTGTCCTACAACTGCGACTGATCTTCCACCTCTAAATGGTCCGATTGATCGCCATTTTAAATTGGAGTTAATTTTTTTTCCCATAGTTACTGGGTATTCCTATTATTATGGATTACGGTCTGAATGAGGTAAAGGTTTATCAGGAGATATGATATCTCTAATACGTTTTTTGAAATCTTTTGGTTGAGGAAATTTCCGTTCTTTTTTTAATGACCATATTAATATTTCATTTACTTGAATTTCAAAAACCCCTCCCTTACCTGGTTCTAATGAAATAGTTGAAATATCCTCTTCGAATGTAGAGAGAATTTCTTGAGCTATCCAAGTTGCACGTAACATCCATTGACATTGTGTACAGTATTTAATTGTTATGTGATTTTGCATACTATAAGTGATATAAATTAAGTAATTAAAATACCTAAAATTACTATTAAGATAGTCATGGTTATTGAAATAGTCAAGCCGAATAATTGTTCTTTTCTAACTAGCATACGAATAGATGTAGATTCGTCTACATCTATAATTTTTTGAACACTGGGTTGATTATTTATGGTACATACTTTTTGATTTAGTTGTGCATGATATATACATCTACCTCTTGCACCTTCAATCATTGAGAGAATTGATGCGGTAATAGGAAGCAGGAAAATACATCTCAACCAATAATTTAAAGTAAAATTAAATGTTAATATAACTACAAGTAATGTGATTATTAGTAAAACCACTCCGCCATAAAGACGAGATTTTTTACCTTTGTTATTTATGTTTGTAAATTGAGGATTTTGAATTACCATATCATATCGATATATTTAGTAATATATTGCAGATCCAGCACCACCACCTGCAGTTATAACGTCTCCTGTAATTGAAATAGATTTAGGAGATGCAAGGAAGAGCACAACATGTGCAATTTCTAATGGGGTGATGATTTTCCCTAAAGGATTTACAGAAGACATTTGTTTTTCGATTTTTTCAATCGAAATATTTTTTTCAATTGCTTCCTGTTCGATTTTTTTTTCAATTGCTTCTGTTTTCGTAAGACCTGGATGTACGGCCGAGACGTTAATACCATATTGTCCTAATTCATTTGCTAGATTTTTGGTCATTGAAACAACAGCAGTATTTCTGATACTTCCTACTGTTGAACCCACACTACGAGATCCTAATCCACCAATATTAATAATTCTGCCCCAGTTTTTAGTTTTCATGTAGGGTACAACTTCTCGAATACATCGGAGGTATCCTAAAACTTTGGTATTCATATCATTCCAAAAATGGTCATCCGGTGTTTGAGATGGAAGTGGTTCAATACTTTGACCGAGTGGACGTGCAGCACTATTAACTAATATATCTATTGAATTTAAATTTTCAATTGCAATATTTACCATTTTTGTTACAGCCTCAGAACTACCTGTATCACAAATCACAGGAATAATTCTTTGATTAGTTTCTTTTGAAAGTTCTTTCGCAGTAGTATTAAGTAAATCTTTGTTACGAGCAGCTATAACTATATTTACTCCTTCGTTAGCTAATTCTCTGGCAATTGCTTTCCCGATACCTTTACTACCTCCGGTAACAATTGCATTTTTCCCTTCCAGTTCTAAATCCATATTTAATTATCCTTTTCTAATCTATGCTGGGCCAGTTTTGGCCATATTCATCGAATCGTTTATGAAGATCAGTAATTACAGAGTTAGGAAGAGGAAGTTGTTCATTAACAATTTGAATATTATTCAGTAGATGTTGTATGTTACGAGTTCCAACTATGGCTGTATCTATAGGATGAGCAAGAGTAAATCCTAAAGAAAGCGCGATTGGATCATCAGGTGCTCCTTGTAGAGGACCTGATTTCAAAAGCTGTTTTGCTCTATCAAATCTTTCTTGATTGTTGGAAAGTAGAGGTTTTGTTGGTTTATCAGACTTAGTCATTTCCCATATAGCATTCGCTATAGGCCTTTTACCGATAACGCCTATATTTAGTGATTCACATAAAGAGAATAATTCATATCGAGCTTTTTGATCTACTAGACTAAATGAAGTTTGTAAAGTATCAAAAACTTTACTTGAAACAGCTTTTATTGCGGCTTCATTTTCTTGACTATATCCTATGAATCTAGTTTTACCCATTTCTTTTGCTTTTAACAATGCATCCATTACTCCATTTGGAGGTGGGAATGGAACATTGAATGAATGTAATTGAATAATATCGATATAATCTGTTTTTAATAGTGAAAGACTTCGGTCAATACTGTAAGTGATTGCATCTGCAGTCCATTCGTTTCCTTTAAAATCTCCTACAACATGGCCGGTTTTAGTCGCAAGTATGAATTCGTCACGTCGATGCGAAATTGTTTTTCCTAGCATTTCTTCACTATTTCCATAGCATTCAGCAGTATCCAAAAAATTTATTCCTTGATCTAATGCAGTATTTAGAATATTATTTACAGTTTTGAAATCATCAAATGCCATGCCTGTTTCAGCTAATCCAATACCTAGTTCAGTTACTTTTAAATTAGTACGCCCCAGAATATTCATTTTCATAAAGGTATCCTTTTACATTGAAATAATATCTGACTATTTCGTTTATCGTGTACTATTTTTGAGGGATAAGCGATATTCATAATTATTTCAATATAACAGTTGGATTGTCAATTTGTCTGTTTTGACTGATTAATCATTTATTATTATGATTGAAATTTAATATTGATTCTATAGTAAGTATCTTGTAAAGATTTTAGGTAAATAGATATTGGATTTATGTAATGCGTTCAATTAGAAGTGTAGTAATTATTAGTCTTTATAGTATCGTATTACTTTGTATGTTGGTATTCCCTACAAAATATGGAGCATCATTTTTTGATGCAGTATTATTTATTCCTCAAGTAATTCCATCTATTTCTGTCAAACCTCTAGAATTGGTAACGGATGTTCCTGAAAAACGTTTAATTCAATTTCCAACTGAGACTGGATTTGCCTCTGCTGACTTGTATATTCCTAAAGAAGCAGGTAAACATAGTGGGGTTCTTTTTTTTATGGGAGTTGTTCCTCCTGATAGTAATGAGGAACGTATAGTAGCATTGGCTGAAGGACTTGCACGTAGTGGTCTTGTTGTAATGATCCCTTGGCTTAAAACTCAGCATACAAATCAATTAGTTGTTCAGGATATCGATGATTTAGTCAGGGCTTTTGAATATTTACGTAGTATGGAAATTGTTAACCCAAATAATGTTGGGATGGGAGGGATCTGTACTGGTGCGTCTATGGTAATAATAGCAGCTCAGGATAGCAGGATTAGTAATGATGTAAAGTATATCAATTCTTTTGCAGGATATTATGATGCTCTAGATATGGTAAGGGCTGTTAGTAGTAGAAGTCGATTTTATGGCGAGCAATCATATTCTTGGATTCCAGATAAACTTACACTTGAATTGTTTGCATCTCATTTGCTGGAAGGAGTATATTCTCAAGATGAAAAAGATTTACTTACTAGAATTCATATTAATAATGAAATAGAAGATGAAAACAAAATTCTTGGTTTGTCAGATAATGCTAGAAATATACATTTATTACTTAAGGGACAGTCATTAGAAGTTGTTGATCAGATTTTGTTAAATCTTTCTGAAGATACAATTGACAAATTAAAGAAAATTTCTCCAAGTACAAATATTGATCAACTTTCTACAAAAGTTTATGTAATGCATGATGTTGCAGATAAACTTGTACCTTCAGAGGAATCAAAGAGATTAGCTGATTTTTTGGTTGAAAAAGGGCAAGTTTATCATACAGAATTTAATTTATTTCAAAATGAAATTCAAGTCCATAAAGATGACGATAATAAATTGGGGTCGTTGAATCGCGTAATAGAACTCACAAAATTATTTCTGCATATGTACAATATTATGTTAGAAGTAAATCAATGATTACGATATGCACTCTATTTAATAGGTAATATTAAATGAGAGGGATACTCTTTTTGATGAAAAATTGTTTGATTTGCAGATAAATATGTTTGATCTGTTCCTAATGGATTACCAGTATTGGGGTTAACATCAAATCTTGGCCAATTACTGCTACTGATGTCAAGTCTCAGTTTATGATTTTTTTGAAAAACTACTGATGTTGGGTAAAGTTGGAATTTAATTTGATAAATTTCTCCAGGAGTCATCATAGAAGGATTTTTCCAACTATCTCGGTAGCGTGTTCTGATGATAGAATCAGTTATATTAATATATATTCCATCCTGATCATCATTTCTGTTAGGGAAAACATCGACTATCTTTGCTGTAAAGTCTGTATCGATTGCCGTAGATGAAATCCAAAGAGATATATATATAGGACCTGTGATTTCAAGATCTTTACTCAGTACAGGTGTTTCAAAAGTGATAATATCATTTCTCGTATGTAGTGGTAGTTCATCTGTGCAACCAATAAAATCATTTCTTCCATGTTGGTTAAAAGGGCCAGGTAGCATTACTATATCAACTGCTGAAATTCCTCCACCTATTGTAGGTACAGGATTATACGGATCAAAAGTATAAGATGTTTTCTTTGGATCTTCAGGATTATAATTCTTTTTTTGAGATAGAGTTCTGTCTCCATGTAGATAGAATTTTGTTAATTTCATTCCTGGTACTGGCCAAGTTTTTTCATTTCTCCAATATCCACCATAGTTAATTCTTTTATCTATATTTGGCAGACGTTTTTTAGTTCCAGTACCCATTGTAAATATCCTGACTGGACTCCAATCAGCTACTTCCGTTTTCATGTTTTTTAGGTATGAATCAAACCAATGTAATCGTGTGTCATTATAATTTATATGCGATTCTTCTCCAAAATCTAGATCACCGGCAAAAGTAACTTCATATTTCGCATGGATCCAGGGACCCATTAAAAGAGCTTGATGGGATTTTTTCATCTTATTTAAAGCAATGAAACTTTCACATGTATTTCTTGCGTAAGAGTCGTACCAACCACCTAGATATAAAGTTGGTATATCCGAATGATTTGTATAATAGTCAGATATGCCATAGCCTCTTTGTTTCCAGTAATCTGTATATTCACCATGAGTAGAGATATCAAATGCCCATTGTTCGTAAGAAGGTAGATTAGAGAGGATAGTATCTCCTTTTTTAATAGGAAAATCTTTTATAAAATCATGAAGATTTTCAGTATATGTTTGAATTAAAGATTCACGTAGATTTGCATTGTTAGATGCTTCTTTGCTAGTAATAGCCATCCTTAGAGCATAAATTAAAAATCTTTGTTCAAGTGTTCCATTATGACGCATAGAGCTATGGAAGTAGTTTGAAGCACCTACTGCAACTATCATAGTAGATAGGTGGGGAGGGTTCAAAGTAGCTAATGCACTTTGATCACTGCCACCATAGGATTGTCCCATTGTACCAATTTTCCCATTACTCCATTCTTGTGATGCAAGCCATTCGACAGTATCGTAACCATCTGGAGCTTCTAGTGCAAAAGGGTACCATTCACCTTCTGAATTAAATCTACCTCTTACATCTTGAATAGCACAGACGTATCCTCTTTTTGCAAAGAATTGTCCATTTAATACATTTTCATCCATAGATTTCCCATATGGAGTTCTTTCTAAAATTATTGGAAATTTTTTAGGGACAATTTTCCCATTTTGAGAGGGGAAATAGATATCTGTAGCTAACTTGATACCATCACGGAGTGGTATCATTACGTTTTTATTACATGAGTAACTATATTCTGGAGCAGATCCTTCATATTTTATATTCATTATTATAACTCTTTGATTTATTATTAAATCAATCTTTAGTTTAACTGTTCATATATATTTTGCCTAGAACACAGATTGTTTATGAAAAGGAAGGTGAAGTATGCTGGACATTTATTAATGGTCGATATTAATATGTACAATTGTGGATACTTTAATTCTATATATTACTTCTTTTGCCGTTTCGTATTTTATTGGTGCAATTCCTATTGCTTCTTCTATTAGTAAATTGTATGGTGTTGACATTTTTGCTACAGGTACTAGGAGTGCAGGTACAAGCAATGTGACCAAATCAGTGGGGTTATTCCCTGGGATTATAGTCGCTATTGGAGATATAACAAAAGGTGTTATAGTTACTCTTTTGGGAAGTACTTTGTTCAATATTGAAGGTGTTTTATTAATTTTCCCAATTATGTTTGGTGTTTTAGGTCATTGGAATTCTGTGTTTTCAAAATTTCGTGGGGGTGATGGTGTAGCATCTTTAACTGGAGCTTTTATAGTCATATCTCCGTATTTAGCTATTATGGGTATTGTTATTGGGTATTTCACAGGAATTGTAGCTGCAAAGTTAGGATATTCTTCTTTAATAGGTGTAGTTTCAGCATATGTAATTGCAGGAGGTATGACTGCTTGGTTCGGGTTAGTAGATATTAGTTTAATTATTGCATTAGGCTTGATGACATTAGTTGTGGTTTTTCATGCAGTTATACGTCATCGTAAATTAGAGAACGTATTAAACAATTAATAATTATAAAATTTAATTGTTTAAGGACATATGACAGATAAAACCTTAGGTGCAATTTTGATTACTGCTGGAGTTTTTGTGATTTGTTCTCCATCAGCCCAAATCCATAGTGATTCTTCAGATTCTATTGTTAATTCTCGGGTTTTATACAAATCAACTTTAGGGTGTTTAATATGAGTTCCTCTAAAAATTGTTGGAACCATTCGTATTATTTCTTTTTTAGGTAATGCTTTTACGGTGCATATCGTTAATATACCATCTGTTGGGTTAGCAGTTGGTGCAATTCTAATGTTACCTCCATATGATTTTGTGTTAGCAGTTGCAACTAAGAAAATTTTTTCTTCTATTACTCCAAAATCTCCTAGTAATTTCACATTATGGTTCTGATATTTTTTTAAAGTAGCAAATAGTCCCCATAAATATGCAGATGTACCTTGGAGATAAGATGGGTGTAATTGATGTTTAACATATTGTGCTACGTCGCTATCAAATCCTAATGTTGCAATAGTTGCATAGTATCGGTAGCCGATATTAGCTAAATCAACTTTTCTAATATTATTTTTTAGTATTACATCAATTATATTATTTAAATTAAATGGTAGATTTAAATCATGTGCGAAATTATTACAAGTTCCAGCTGGTATGATACCAATTTTTGTATAATATCTAGCATTTGATTCTTGCATTACAGTGTTTATTACTTCATGGATTGTTCCATCTCCTCCACATATTATGATTTCAGTAACCCCCGATTTTATAGCTGAATATGTAATATTTTCTGCGTCTCCAGGTTTTCTTGTAACGATGATTTGTACGTCTTGATGATCTGTAATTAGTGAGGCTATGTAGAAAGCTTTTTTTTCACCGTCTCTATTTCCTGAAACAGGATTAACAATTATTAATTTGGTAGATTTCATAAAAGTTACAAATATATTAGTAGATTGATATATCTTTTTATTTACACATAAGGATAGCATTATATGGATGTTTGTTAAATAATTCTTATAATAAATTTATGTTATTGAAATAATCGGAGATTAGATATGAGAAATAGAGGGATATATTTTTTAGTTCTATGCTTTTTTGTAATAGCTGGATGCTCTAATTCAAGTTCTGAGTCTCCGGATATTGAAGCAACTGTAGAGTCTAGAGTTCAAGAAAAATTAGCAATGCAGAAGACTTTGAAAATTGCAACTACGCCAGTTCCTACAGTTCAAATTGTAGACGAGATAACAATAAGTACACCTGTTTCTCAAACTAATCTAGAAATAGTAGACAATAATGACCATGCAGTTGGTCCAGAAATCGAAATTGGATGTCCAAAACGTTTAGAATTGAGCAAGTTAGTGAGATGTTCTTTTAAATATTCTGGGAATGTTGATCGAGTTAATTGGGAGGCAAAAGACGGAGCTCCTAAAGAAAGTAATCATTATCAATTTGAGACACGTTTTTCTAAATCAGGTCTATTTATTATTATTTTAGAAGCTTGTTACCAAAATGGATGTACAAAAAAAAGCCATACTATTGAAATAACTGAAGATTCTCGAAAAGATATAGTAGAACCACCAAAACTAACACCTACACCAAAACCAACCTCTACACCAAAACCAAAACTAACACCTACACCAAAGCCAACTAAAACTCCCATTTCAAGTTCTAAGGTTGTGGCAAGCGACAAAAAGTCTACTACTCAATCTAAAAAACCTTCTGTAACTTCTCGTGATAGAATCTTTCGAAGCGGAGGAGGTAAATTGGGGGTTTATCCTTGTATAGAAGACAATACAAGGGAATTTGTTTCACCTATAGTTAACCCAGATTCTTTGACTGACATGGAGCCAATGGGGAAAATGGCGGGGTCTCATGTGACTCCAACTGATCATCTTTATGTTCACTGGTCTCAACCGGCAGCAGGAGTAACCGAATACGTGCTTGCGCCAGCTGATGGACAGATTGTAGAGATTGGTAGATTCCCTAGGGATACTTCTCCCAGATTCGATCCTTCAATAACTATTCCTGATTACCGAATGGTTATTATGCACTCATGCGCTTTTTTCACCATTTTCATTCATCTTGGAGAATTAGCTCCTGATATTATTAAACAAACTGGTGCGATTCCACTTGGAGGGCAGTGGTTTTCTACTACAAATGGTCCAATCGATGTTAAAGCTGGCGATCCTTTATCAAAAATAAATGGTAGCGATGGTTTAGACTGGAGTGTTCACGATGGAGATGTTATCCTTCCAGGATTTGTTGTTCCAGAACACTACATTCGAGAACCATGGAAAGTGCATACTGTTGATCCATTCCAGTTTTATCAAGAGCCTTTGAAATCTCAACTTCTGTCGAAGGTAGTTCGTGAAGCGGAACCGCGAGCAGGTAAGATAGATTACGATGTTGAAGGTACCATTTTGGGAAACTGGTTTCTTGAAGGTACAGAAGATTACAGTGGAAATACAAACGAATCTGCATATTGGAAAGGGCATATTGCTATAGCATATGGGTATATCGATCCGACACAAATAAGGATATCACTAGGATTTAATACTGGAATCGATGATGATCAACTTTGCAACGTATGTTTTAGTGCATATGCTGTTCGTGGAAACAGACCTGACCCAAAATCAATTGGAGTTGCTGAAGGTTTAGTTAAATATGAGTTGATGTCTCGACAAGGCCCAAAATTTGAACAGATTGGAGATACTTCGCTAGGTACGTTTCTAGTGCAACATCTGGGTGATAGAGCTATTAGGATTGAGTTTGTTCTTGGTGTAGCACCTAACAAAGTTTCTGCGTTTACAGATAAATCCTTAATATATAGAAGGTGATTTATCTAACTATATTTGCAATCATATTGTCAGAAAAATATTGTTTGACTATAATTCAAACTAAGAATTAAGGAGAAATAATGAATAGAGAAGATATTAGAAAAAATTTAAGAGGTTCTATTGCTACTGTACCTACAGCATTTGACGATAATTTTCGTGTCGATTTTGCACGTATGGCTGAACTTACTAATTGGTGGATAGAAAATGGTCTTGTTAAAGGGAAATGTGTAATTAAAGTAGCTGCTGTTGGTGGTGAAGGCGAAAAATTACGTGAGGAAGAATGGGCACATTTACTACAAACTGTTGTTCAGGCTAGTAAAGGACGTGTTACGATTTGGGGGGCAATTCACCACTTAGATACTTATAGAGCAATCGAATATGCTAAAAGAGCTAAAGATGTTGGTGTTGAGGGTATTCAGGTTTCTCCGCCTTTCATGAATGTGGGTACTCAAGATGGGATTTTAAGACATTATGAAGATTTATCTTCAGCAGTTGATTTGGGAATTCTTGTATATAACACTCCATGGTTTCCTGGTGGTGCAATTTATCCAGACTCATTACGTAAAATGGCTGATTTTGAGTCTGTAGTAGGAATTAAATGGAGTAACTGGTATAAAGATGGAAATGAATATCCCTACGAAGAAATTTTTGATGTTAAAGATAAAGTTAATATTATTGATAATACAGTTTCACCTATATTGAATCATAAATTAGGTGGTCATGGTTATATTCAGACCGCTATTCATATCCATCCTCCTCACGATTTAAAAATTATGGAATTAATGGATCAGGGAAAGTATGATGAGGCAGAAGAGTTGTTTGAGTCCGTAATGCCTAAGTTGAGAGCGTTTCGTGCTGATGTTAAAAAAAAGACAGGACATGATGCAGGAGAAAAAGCTGTTATGAATATTATGGGTAATCATGTGGGACAAAGACGTCCACCTGTAAATCCTATAAATAGTGAGGAAAAAGCCCAACTCCGTTCTCTAATAGAAAGTTTTGGATGGCCACTTCCGTAAATTATCAGTCTGTTGATAACAAAATACTAAAAATATTCTTATGGGCTAATTCTTTAATCTGTTCAACAGAGTAACCCAAGTTCTTCATAGGTATGATTATCTTTTTGATATGGGATTCCAAGTAGAAATTTGATTGAGAAGCTAAATTGTCAAACTCCTGGAAATTCCAATGCAAGTATCTAAAGACAGGATCAGAATCTGATGTCGCAATTATTTTAGGATTTTCATAAATAGCACTCATGAACAAATACGGCCAAGAATCGTCAATCAGTTCATTAGGATGTTCGTCTAGATGTTTTACAACCAGTTCTAAAATAACTTTTAGATTCATGGGGTTTATATGTGAGTAAGCCAAACAATCAAGGAAATCTCTACCGTTATTTTTAGATTTGTCATATAGATTTTCATAATTGGGAGTTTTTCTTGCTATATTTGCAGCTGATTCATTCAAAACTGAATCTAAATCGCTTCCTTTACCCGGCTGCACACGATGTTTGGGGATTGTAGATTTAAACATTTCTACATGGGTCTTTACATTTTTTACTATTTCGTCTAAATCCCAGTCGTTTTCGTTTGATGCATTAAATTTAGTATTCATATTTGTTTTCTGCCAGCAAATCCTGAGTTGATATCGTGCCAAAATTCTAAAAAATCTTCTTCCTCATGCCAGCATAGGTACACTTCTTTTCCATCTTTCAAGTGAGGGAAATCAAATAGTCCAGGGTCGATACTTTTGATGAGTATACCCTTTTTTTCAACAATTATTAATTTGTCATTGATGAGGTTAGTAGTATTTGTTAGTTTTTTTTGCATTTCAGCTAATGATTGGTGTGCTTCGTTTGTACCATTACCTTTTAGTTTCGATTCAAGGGTTTTAATTTGATGAGATAAAACTTGACTACGTTTATTAAGGGGTTTTATTTCTACGCATATTTGTTTTAACCAAGGGATTAAGTTTTGTGCATCTTCTATTGTAAACATTTAGTTAACGTTTTTGTTTGTAGATATCGAATTGATGTATCTTCGTACTTCAGGCCATGATTGAAATAATTCAAAATTTCCTCTAATAGCATAAATACGTCCATTCGTGACTTTTATTCCAATTTTAATGATACGATTTTTTAATTTAGATAGTTGATTATTGTTTGACCACATAGGTTTCCAATTTAAAGAATCACCTGAATATCTGATACAATTCTCATATTCATAACCTTCAATTGGATTGCCAACATGATCCATGATTTGCACTAATATTTCTCCGTTTGGAACGTTAGTGTTGATAGATAAATTATCGCCTTGTACTAAAAGCCATTTTGTAGTTAGTTCTCCAGTTCCTCCTGATGGTTCTAGATAGACAAACCCATCTTTTCTGATTTCATGTACCAAAATTGCAGATTGTTTTAATTCAGGTTTGAATCTAATTTGGGCATGTTCACCTTTAGATGAACTTGAATAAATTCGTAATGTATCTTTATATGGCACTAATGATGATGGATAAATACATCCTGATCCATGTTGACCTGGATCACTATTTTGAATAAATGGATCTCGCAGAGATCTTTGAAAATGTATTCCATTGACACTGTAGGAAAGTTGGCAGTCAATTTTCCCCATAATTCTTGTTAAATCATCTCCAAATTCCATATCAAATGAACCGAGTGGAAATTTTTCATTCTGAAGAAGGGTAGGGTCCACATGGTAGATCCACAGTAATCCAATAAACATCTGATCATATTCTATTACTGGCATTCCATAAAATAATGAAGCTTCTGTATCTAATGGATCTGTCTGAAGTATGATTTCAGGTTTAGTAAATGTTTTCCAATCTTTTGTTTCAGAAATAGCTATTCTACGATCACCATGTTCAGGACGTAAGGTGATTACGTATGATTTTTTGAAAGAATTCCAGTAGACAAAATACCCAGGGTCTGCACTATATGGATGCCATCTTATGTCAGTATCATGCCATTGAATTCCGTCAGATGAAGTGAGTAGGGTAGGAGTCAGCACAATTTTTTTAGAAAACTGCCAGTTTTTTTGACGACGACTTGCAAGCATCTTATATTTTGAAGATGTTAGTACACCATCTTTTTTAGTGTGAAAGTTGGAATCAGTATAAAGTCCACACCATTCATTTAAATTTGGATAAATTTGGTGAGGAGTTAGACGATCTTGTATTTTAACGAGTTTTGAGAGATCTGGAATTTGCCAATTGATACCATCATCACTTTCTGCCATTACATGAATTGCCTGATTATGTGGTGAGCCGAGTTCTCCTTGATAATAACATCTCCATTTTGATGAAATTTCATCAAAAACGACACTGGGGTATCCCCAAGCTGTATCTATATATGGGTCTTCAAAAGTACCTTCGTCAATAATTGTGGGTGTGCCTGTTTTTCTTGATAAATTGCTACGATTATGTAGTATTGAATCGTCAAAAAATAATATCGTATACATATTTCAATTTTCTAAAATGTTTGAATTTAGTAATTATAACCATTTTTTCAGAAATGAGATAACTTCTCTTCTCATTTCTGCTGTTTCATAATGGCCTACGTTATATCTTAATAGTTTCCAAGCATCAGCAGCATTCATGGATTTATAAGTTTTCTTGACTTCAGTATCGATTATGTCAAGTCCTTCTGGAGGTGTCAGTTCATCATAATTTCCTGCTAAACCAAGATGAGGACGCGGAGCAATTAGTGAATTTATTTGGCTAGTAGTAAAGTGCTTTAAGAGGCTTGGGACAAAGTAATAAATACCATGGTTAAGGAGACCTTTTTGACTAAAAATATTGAATTCTGTAAGGCAACACATATCTATACAAACTTTAATACGAGTGTCGAGGGCAGCAACCCACCAAGCCATATTGCTTCCCATAGAAATCCCGAGGGTTGCTATCCGATTAATGTCAACATCAATTCTTGATTCTAGGTAATCTAATGTTCGAATACTGTCATAAACCATCATTCCCCACATCACCTTACCGTTCCATAACATATCTTTAAAGATTGCTTCTTCAGTGCGTCCTTTTCGTTCTCCAAAAGCCCATGTATCTATACAGATTGATCCGAATCCTAAGAGTGAAAAAACTTCTGCATATGGTGGTTTTAGGAGGTTATGCTGTCCTTCTAAAAGTGAAGTTTTACCGAGATCATAGTTTCCTCCATGAGCATGATTGTATAAAATAAATGGTATGGGGCCTGTAGCTGACTTTGGACGAGTTAGATAGGCAGGTACAGTTTCAAGTCCATTCATATCAATTGCTAATTTTTCTAGAATGTAGTGTGTACGTTCTTCTGTTGAAACTAAGTGAGTTGAAATTGGACGGTGTCTTTCTGGCAAATCACCAAGTAATTTATAAAGTTTTTCTCTCGATTGTTTCGAGTCAATTATCACTATCTTAACCTCTATAAAACAACCTCTACTATTAGTTATTTACGTTTAAATTAACAAGAAGTACACGAGCTCCTTAACGAGCATATAGTATAGCTGTAGCTTTACCGTTACCTATGCCAGAACCTGAAGATCCAGCTCCAGTTACAATTACAACTTTATTATTAAGCCTTTTTGATGTTGCATTCATAATTTACAATTATTTTTCTAAAAATTTTGGGGAAAAAAATTCATATTTTCTCCCATCATCTCTTTCTTTTTTTGTATAGTTCCACCCATTCATTGTAGTTGCTATTTGTACAATAGCTCTGTTGAAATCACTGATTTCAGGTGAGTCTATATATTTTTGTATAGGTATCCATATGCATTCATCGATTTCACTGTCTTGTTTAGATATATTAGTACTTGTAGCACTTAGTTTACAAACAAAATAAATGTCGGGCATACCAAATCTATATTGTTGTTGGTGTCGGAAACAAACCATGTGTTCAAAAATTGCGTTAATTCCTGTTTCTTCAAATATTTCTCTCTGTACCCCCTCTTCTATAGTTTCATTTAATTGGATAATTCCTCCGGGTAGTTTAAAAAATGCTTTTTTTGTTGACCTATATTTTTCTGAGACAACTAGTAATTCATTTTTAGAATTTGTCACAACTCCACCAGCGCCTATATGATGAGATGCAAAGGAAGGTATTGGGGTATCCATCAATAATTTTTTTACCAGCACCAGTATGTTTCCATTACAGTGGTGAAAATCAAATCCAAGGTTTAATACAATCGGAATGATATCTCCGTTAGTTTGAGGGATTTTTATCCACACGACAGTGATTCCATCTTTTTTCCATTGGGTTAAGGAGTCTTTTAGATTGCTTTCAAATAGATGTGTGTCATCAAATGTTTTTTCTAATATAGTTATTCCGCCGAATTGGTCTTTTTCAATTGAAAATGAAGACATAAATTTCCTTTTCTAGAATCAATTGAGTTAATATTAAGAAATATATATTATTTTTGTAAATTTTGCGAATCTAAAATTTTATAATTCACAATAACTATTATTGAAGATAATGGATAGTAATACATTAAAACAAACGAGATATCATGGACTAGATGCGCTTAGAGGATTTGCCATGATTTTGGGAGTAGTAATTCATGCTTCTATGTTTTATGTAGAAGGTATTGGTGCTAGCTTGGGTTATGAAATGACAGGAAAGGTTCCACCGAGTTCCTCTGTAATAGGAGGATTGTTTTTATTTATTCATCTATGGAGGATGCCATTTTTCTTTCTTTTAGCAGGTTTTTTTACTCGATTAATGATTCAAAAACGAGGTATAAGGAAATTATTAAGTAATCGGTTTGTTAGAATTTTCATTCCTCTAATAATAGGGATGACTATATATAATTTGCTTGAGTTTGATACGTTAACATCTGGCAATATGCACCATCTATGGTTTTTACGGGACCTATTATTAATGTATTTAATTGCATCTCTTATCTCATACATTAATAGAAAAACAGGATTTCTGACACAATTGCTTTCTCAGATTGATGGACTTTTTAGTTCACCAAAAAATTTACTCTGGTTAACAGTGATTATTTTACCAATGTCGTTTTCTGCAAAGATTTTTGGGGTATATAATTCTATACTGACTATCATATTCTTGCCTCCTGGCCCTTTCTTTTCTTTTGGTCTTTTATTTTTTTTCATAGGTTGGTTTATACATCGCAATCCTCATTTATTATCTGCATTAAGTAAGCATTGGAAGATTTATCTTAGTGTTGGTGTAGTGTTTTTTGTTGTGCTGGCATCTTGTCTTACAATATCTGGAAATTTTACTAAAAAAGCAGAAAATGATCGAATAACTGAAAAACAGGCTAAGGTATTATTTGAAGATTATGAACTAGTGATAGATGGAATGTTAAAGGATGGTAAGATAACTCAAGAGCAGGCTGATAAAAGGATCAAATCCTATAGATTAGATCTTGTTGCTAAAATTCAAAGTTCTGAAGGACTATCAGAAGCAGAGAGTGAAATGGTGGAATTGTATGCACTTTTATTTGTAATTCCAGCAGGGATTCTTTCACCGTTTGCAACTTTTTTAATTATTTTAGGTTTCATTGGTGGTGCTGAAATCTTTTTTCAAAAGAAGAGAGCCTGGGTACGTTATTTAGTTGATGCTTCATATTGGATTTATATCGTTCACTTATTCATTGTCTTTGCTATAGCTGAAATAATTTTAAGTGATACAGAACTTCATCCAATATTAGCTGTTTTTATAAATGTATCGGTATCGATGTTGATTTGTATAGTTACATACCATATTATTGTGAGGCATACACCTATTGGATGGGTTTTGAATGGACGTATTTTTAGACCTTTTTGGTTTTCTAAGAAAATAGTAAATGCAATTTGTAAAAAATGTAATACAGAAAATACAGAAAATGCTGGGTTTTGTGCAAATTGTGGGACTTTATTAAAGAGTAAGGTTTGAATTATTCATGTGGTTTATTGTTATAACTCTAGTAACAGTTTTGTTAATTACATTAATTAGCTTGCCTCTTCACGTATATATTAGAAAATTATCTTTTCGGGAGTCTATTACAGATTTACGATATTGGATGATTGTTTTCCCAGTTGCACTAGTAGTTGCGTTATTAGTTACTTTCAGCGACTAATAGAAAACTCCTAAATGTTTTGTACAGTAGCTATGGGATCAACCATACGCCGTATTTTTTTGTCTGTACTATTTACAAAATTTTCATGGGGATTAAACATATCTCCAGTATAGTATTTGAGGGAATCGATATGTTCTTTATTGGTTGGTTTTTCAGTAAATAAAGCTGATACATATCTACGTCCAGGTACAGCATTATAAACTGAATGCCACAAACACTGATTAAAGAATAATACATCTCCAGGATTAGATTCTACATAATGTGCATCTAGTTTATTTCCTGGTATACCACAAAATGTAGATATGTCTGAATCATGCCCAACTCCACTTCCAGAGTGAATTGATTTAACTAATTCTTTATGGAAATAATAATGATGGCTTCCAGGAATAATTCGTAGACACCCTGTATCTTTTGTAACTGGATTTAGATAGAACATAACTTTTAATCTTTTAAATTCAATTTGATTTTGTGTTCCAGTTCTATCAGGGTGCCATTCATGGTATGTTTTTGTAGTTAAATTACCTTCTGATGCAACCCAAAGAAAATCTTCACCTAAAAGGTTTGTTACTACTTGGTAAATACGGGGGTCCAAGATAAATCTTGTTAATTCTGTACTACGTTCAATAAAAGGGACGATTTGTTGAGCACCGTTCTTATCAACGTCTTCATTTAATTCGAAGATTTCTTCACTTGCTGATGCCATGCGTATAATCTCATTTTGAGTGAAAAGATTTTTTAAAAATAAAAACCCAAAAGTGTCAAAATAAGCTTTCTGATTATTTTTAATAATCATACTTAATTATCCCAAAATAAATGATTTTAGATATATTATCCAAATTATTGCGAATTTATCAAGTATACTAACTAAATAAATAATTAGTCACATAATTGATAGAGTTCATTGTATGAATTTATCCATTGTTTTATTATTGAGGATTTATTAGGGTTAGAGAAAAAATAATCAAATTCTTCTTGGTTCCATCTGTCTTTTTTATTCCAGAAGCCTGGGATAATTCTTTTCATCGTATCAAATTCTTTAGGGGATTCAGGGTAGTGGTAGTATGAAATACAGCTTACTTTCCGATCTTTATATCCTCCCCATGTTGCATGCATTATTCGTAAATCAAATAAAACAGCATCACCTAATTCACATTCAGCTGGGAAATAAGGTATATTTGGAATGATTTCTAATCCTTCTTTGGAGTCTTCGGCAGATAAAGGCCACCATTGTTTTAATTCTGATTGCCAGGGATCTTTATGAGAACCGGGTATAAATCTTAAAGCGCCTGATTGGGCAGTTACAGGTTCAAAAATTGGAAATTGATATTTTGCACCATATCCATAAATATTTGGTGATCCGTCATTAAAATGCCATTTTGTATTAGTTGAATATCGGTATGAATTTACTTCAAACCCAAAACTTTTTTCTCCAAAGATTTGTCTGACTGGATCATAAAAACGTAAATCTTCAATTAAAGAAGAATAAAGTGGAGTGTTTTTACCGAGCATACTCATATTTCTGGCTGAAGTCCCATCATAAGGGCCCGCTTTTTCTTCATTTTGCTTTGCAGCAGTTTCAAATTCAGTTTGAAGTATTTTGATTTCTTGTTTAGTCAAAATGTTTTTTAGAACTACAAACCCGAATAATTTAAATTGTTTTAATTGATGCTCATCTAATTTCATTGAGTAATCTCCACTAATATATAATTTTTGAGATTTAATATTACCTAATTGTTTTATATATAAAAAGTGGGATAATGTAAACAGTGATTCGTTTATTCTTTTTACATGTATTTTTCGATTTTATAGATTAGTTAACTGTTTCAGAATCCCACATTCGGATACGAGGGTCGATTATTGCAAGTAAAATATCTGAAATTAATACTCCAACAATGGTAAGTATCCCTAACATAAGTACAATAAAACCACCTGCATATACATCTTGTCCTTGTATGCTCTCTAGTAATATAGGTCCTAAAGTTGGGAGACTAAGTATTACGGAAATAATGACGCTTCCTCCGATTAGACTTGGCAAAAGTTGTCCGATACCACTAACCATAGGATTTATAGCAATTCGTAGAGGGTATTTCATTATGACTTTCCAATGAACTAAACCTTTTGATCTAGCAGTAATAACGTATGGTTTTTTTAGTTCATCAAGTAAATTGTTTCGTAATATTCGTACTTGTCCTGCAGTGCCAGCTGTGCCGATTACAATACATGGAATAATCAAGTGATTTAATAGGTCAAGTAATTTTATTAGACTCCATGGTTGATATTCAATTTCAGGAGAAAATAGACCACCAACTGACGTGTCAAAATATTTAAAAAATACATACATTAGAATAATAGTTAACAGAAAATCAGGCACAGATAGTCCTATGAAACCAACAAATGTTGCAGTATAGTCTCCAACTGTATTTTGCCTCATTGCTGAATATATTCCGATAGGGAAAGCAACAATAAAAGTGAAAATTACAGTGGCAGCAGTAAGAATTAATGTCATCCATAATCTATCTTGAATAAGTTCGGTTACTGGGATTTGACGTGCATTAGAGGTTCCGCGTCTTAAATATGAATATCCAAAATCAAGTTTTCGCATATTCCATATCCATTTACCATAGCGGACATGGAATGGTTGATCTAAACCATAGTATTTTCGGACTTCATCTGCTTCTAAAACTGATGCTTCAATTCCCATACTTGCTTGACCACCAGCAGATTGTGTAAGTAAACTTTCTATATACCTATCCACAGCGTCACCTGGAGGTAGTTGAATAACAGCAAATGCTAGTAAAGATATTACCCAAACAGAAAAAACAGAAAGTATTAATCTTCTAGATATAAAAGCAAACATTTTATTAATTTGATGTATTTATAGCTTATGGTTTGGAATGGTAACATAATTAATATGATTAGACTATGAGGTATAATCATATTAAGGTTCTTGATAGTTTTTTAACATATACACAATATTATGTATATAATGAAAAACTATTAGATTAAGGAGGATCGAAATGAAGAAGAAGTGGATATTCATACCAATGGTTGTGGTTCTTACAACTGTTTCACTGGTTAGTGGAGTTGTATTTGCTCAAGAAGATTCTAATGTTAAAAAAATTAAACAGACCTTAACTGGACGTGTAGCAATTATCTTGGGTTTGGAAGAAAAGGTTGTACAAGATGCATTTGATCAGGCAAGAAAGCAGATAGAAGATGAGAGAATTGTTGAGATAGAAGCTAGTATTCAAAAGAAATTAGATGGTGGAGATATAACTAAGGATGAAGCAGATAAGTGGCGTGAAAAAATAGCAAAGGGTAATTTTAAGAAACGACCAATGGATGGTGGCTTTAAGAAACGACCAATGGATGGTGGCTTTAAGAAACGACCAATGGATGGTGGCTTTAAGAAACGAATTCCTGGTGAGAAAAAAGAAAAATGGAGTATGGGAGACCTTAAAAAAGAGATAGATGCCGCACTTAAGTCTGGAAAGATTACCCAAGAGCAGGCTGATGAAAAATTAAAGGGTTTAGAAAAGAAATAAAGTCATTAAGAAAGTATTTTTAATTTAGTAAAAGAGAGAGCTATACGTTTCTCTCTCTTTTTTATTTATGGTTGTTATGTTTAGTTGGGTACCGGGTATCTCTTAGCTCTTTCTTAGTTTACTGGTATGTATCCATGATAGTTTAATTCCTGTAAAAGAGAGTGTATAATTTGCCATTATGATGATTCAAATGGATTGTTTTAAGATATACAGCCTATACGGCACACTTGTCAGAGATTAGCATGGATGAACTTAACACAGTAGTACTTCTTGGTGCTGGAAGAGGTAGCAGGCTAATGCCGCTAACAACTTCGCAGCCAAAGGGATTCACAGAAATAGCCGGTAAAAGGATACTTGATTGGAATTTGAAAGCATTTCAACAACACGGTCCTTTCAGATTTGTTTTTGTTGCCGGTTACCTCAAAGAGGTTGTTCAATCTGATTACCCAGATTTTAATTATGTCGAAAATTCTAATTGGAGGAACACCAATATTCTTTTTTCATTAATTTGCGCACGTGATTATTTGACGAATGGGTTTTACTCGACTTATACAGACACTCTTTTCAAAGAAGATGCCATTGGATTGTTGAAAAAATCTCCAAACGATATCACACTTGTGATGGACACTGATTGGCGTACCCGCTATCGTTTCCGTAGTCATCATCCAGAGTCAGATGCTGAGAAAATGATTGTAGACGGAAACAGAGTCATTAGTCTATCTCGTACAATCAATTCAACTGATGCCTCTGGCGAATTCACGGGTGTGCTTAAAATGACTCCCAAAGGTGCCAAACTCCTACTTGATTTTTATGATGATATTAAAACATCACTTGGGTTGGATGGGAATTTTGTGGATAACAAGCCTTTTCGTATGGCGTATTTAATTCATATACTAGATCATATGGTTCAGGCAGGAGTCAAAATTCACTGTGTTTCGATTCCTGGGAATTACCACGAAATCGATACCCTTCAAGATTATGAACTAGCTAAGGCAGATTGGGAGAGATTTGCAAATGGATAATTATCTATTTCCCACAACTGTAATTGGATCAATGCCCCGTCCCAAGTATATCAAGGATCTAGTTGAGAGCCAGTCTACTGGTCAATCAACACAAGACTTCCATCGAATCATCGAGAAAGCTGTGCCCTATATCATTCAAATGCAGGATTTTGCTGGTATAGACATACTTTCTGATGGCGAATGGCGCCGTAAGTCTTATATAGGCATCATTGCTGATATATGCTCTGGTTTTGATCTGAACATTAGAGATGTCGATGGTGAACGACAGACATGGCATACTGTAACTTCTAAAACAAAAGTACATAACCCAGGGCAGTTTGCTAGGGAAGCTGCCTTCCTAAAGTCCCACACTAATCGTCAAATCAAGGTTGCTTTGCCATCACCATACCTAATTGGAGAAAGGATGTGGGATCGAAATCAATCATCTAGTGCATACCCTACTAAACGAGACTTCATTGAGAGTTTGATACCTATTCTTCGTGCAGAATTAATAGCTCTGAGGGATGAAGGCGCTACAATCGCTCAATTTGATGATCCTCATCTTTGTCTTTTTGTAGATCCAAAGGTTCGAGCCCAATTTGAAGATCCAGACTCGGAAGCAGCATATATCGTAGATGCCCTTAACCGAATTACAGATGGCATAGACGGTATTAAATTAGCTCTTCATCTATGTCGTCGGAATAAGGGTAGGTTAGGCTGGGTAGGGGAAGGAGGTTATGCTCCAATTTTATCTGTTTTAAATGATTTGCAGTTCGATATAATTATGTTTGAGTTTGCTATCCCTGTTGCAGGTGATAAACGGGTTTTGATAGATCTCTCTGAACGTTTTGAAATTGGGCTTGGATGCGTGGATTGTAGAAATTCACACATCGATACACCTGAAGAGATAGCTGCACGGGTCAGGCAAGCTCTTAAGTATGTTGCGCCTGAGCGAATCATACTACATCCAGACTGCGGTTTCGCACCTGGTAGTGCTGCGGACATACCTATTGATGAGGCTTACCAAAAACTAAAAAACGAAGTTCTCGCTGCAGAAATTCTTCGTTCAGAATATCGTTAAGATTACTTGAGGGACCAAGCTAATATTTAAAAAAAGGCTAATAGATAAGTCGTAATGTCGAGTATCAAAAACTAGTAATGTAAGCACATTTACTATGATGGTGCCGAAGGTGAGAGTCGAACTCACATGTCCGTTAGGACAACGGTTTTTGAGACCGCCGCGTCTACCATTCCGCCACTTCGGCTTTAAGTTTATCATATGTGATATTAAATGATTTTATTAGATAATTCTATCATCATAAAAAGAACTTAATCTTTTGTGATAGGAGCCATACTTAGCAGAAATTTTTTAATCCCCTTATTATCAGTAAAAGCGATAGTTATTTCATAATCATTGCCTAATTTTCGTACATGCGTAACTAATCCTTTTCCGAAAGTTGCGTGAGTTATATGGTCTCCAATACTTATTTTATTTTCTTTAGGGTTAACGTCTTTGTTTATATCATATCTGATACTTTTTGAAGATTGGTTAAAACGAGTTTTAGTATTTTTAGGAGATGAATATTTAGAGGGTGGTGATTGGTACTCTTGATTTACCCAATCGTCTTCATATTCTGTTGGTTCAGAAATTTCGGACGCTACAAAAGTTAATTCTTTTGGTAAATCATTTAGAAATCTGGAGGGTATATTACGTTCGTATCCTCCTCTATAACCACGGCGAAATGTTCGAGAAAGGTATAATTTTTGTTTTGCTCTAGTAAATCCAACGTAACACAGTCGACGTTCTTCTTCCATTTCAGCATCTGAGTCCATTGATTTTATATGAGGTATCATCCCCTCTTCCATCCCTATTATAAAAACTATTGGATATTCGAGTCCTTTTGCTTGGTGAAGAGTTATCAATGTTAAGTATTCTGAGGATGTTTCGTCTATATTATCTGTATCATTTACTAAACTAATTCTTTCTAAAAATAATATTAGAGAATTTTCTTCGTTATTTTTACTAAAATCCCATGCTATATTCTTAAATTCTGTTATATTTTCTAAGCGCTCTTCAAAGTGATCGAAATGGTGTTTTAGATACTCTTCATATTGGGTTTTTTCGATAATACGAGTGATGATTTCAGAAATTGCTGTGTTTTCTGGAATATCTAAAAGTTGTTTAAGTAATTTATAAAATCCTTTAATTTTTTCTAAGGATCCTCGATTGAGTCTTTTTTGTAATTCTGGGGGAATCTTTTCTTCTACAATTTGTTTCAGTGTATCGAATATTGTTAGGTTTAACACATTAGCTATTGAAGAAAGATCAGATATTGTTTTTTTCCCAATTTTTCTAGAGGGTGTATTAATTATCCTTATTAGACTTGTATCATCCTTTGGATTTGCAATGAGTTTTAAATATGCTAATAGGTCTTTTATCTCTTGCCTTTGGTAGAATTTTATGCTGCCAACAAGGATATAGGGGATTCCATTTTGTATACAAACTTCTTCCAATACACGAGATAGGGCGTTTACGCGATACATTATAGCGATATCACTCAATTTCATTTTTTCTTCGGATACTAATCTTTGAACTTCATTTAATATTGTCGTTGCCTCTTCACGTTCGTTGAATGTTTCAGTAAGACATACAGGATGACCTTTTGAATTTTGTGTCCAGAGATCTTTATGTATACGGTTTTTATTTGATGAAATGATGCTTTGAGCTGCGGTTAATATAGTTTGACTTGAGCGATAATTTTCAGATAAAGAAATTATTTTTGCATCTGAGTAATATTTTTTAAAATCAAGTATGTTACGTATATCTGCGTTTCTCCAAGAATATATTGATTGATCTGGGTCACCGACAACACATATATTTCGATGTTGATTTGATAGAAGTTTTGCTATTTCGTATTGTGCAATATTTGTATCTTGAAATTCATCAATCATGAGGTGTTCAAATCTGTTTTGGTATGTTTTTAGAATAGAATTGTTTGATTTAAGCATAAAAAATACTTTTAACAGTAAATCATCTAAATCAACCACTTGAGATAAATGAAGTTGTTTTTCATATAGTTGATAACATTCATAAACCATAGACTTGAAATTATCTGAAGCATTTGCTTTAAATCCATCAGTGTTTAGTAACAAACTTTTTGCATTGGATATCGCTGATAAAATGACTCTTGGTGGAGTGATTTTTGGGTCGATTTTCAATTCTGTCATGACATTTTTTATAATTGATAATCGGTCACTATCATCTATTATTGAAAAATTTGAATCAAGATTGATTGATGTTGCATTGTATCTTAGAATTCTGGAACAAAAATGATGAAAAGTACTTATAGTCAAGCTATTACGTAAATCAGTAGTTAGATTTGAAATTCTTGAGGACATTTCACGAGATGCTTTATTTGTGAAAGTTAATGCAACTATGTTGTAGGGGTTGATGCTACAATTAGTGACTAAATTTGCGATTCGATAAGTAATTACACGTGTTTTACCACTACCAGGTCCAGCATTGACTAGAACAGGTCCCTTAGTTGTTTCAACTGCTTCACGTTGTTTTATATTGAGGCTATCGAGTGGAATCATTTTGTGTTTTAAATATACCTTGTAGTTGATATACTCTATACGTTTGTTTGAGGTTATAATAAGAGTTGTTATTATGACAAGTTAATATGATTAAATTTATAATTAGTTTCCAACTTGACATTTTAATATTATTAATAGATAGTTCACATTGTTATTTTAGAAATATAATCATTCTAAGGAGTTAGATAAAAAATGGAAGCTCGTATAAATCAAAATACTGTTTTGATAGATCAATTGATACCTGATTCAATAATTCGTTCTCAGACAATGAGATGGGTAGTAGATATAACAATAGTAGTAGTATTTAGTTTATTAGTAGCACTTAGTGCTCAAATTGCATTTCGAATACCAACGACTACAGTCCCTATTACAGGTCAGACATTCGGTGTTTTACTGACCGGTGGTGTATTGGGTAGCAAAAGAGGAGCATCTAGTTTATTTTTGTATATGATATTGGGAATGGTTGGAATGCCTGTTTTTGCTCCCAATTTTAGTAAAGTACTAACGGACACTAGTTTTCACTTTATTTTACCTTGGCATGGTCATTCATCTACAATTTGGGAAAGTTCAGGTTTCCTTACGATGACTTCAGGTGGATATATTATTGGATTCATATTAGCTGCTTATGTTGTAGGGAGATTGGCTGAAAAGGGATGGAATAGTAAACCACGAATTACATTAGCATTGTTAATTGGGAATTTATTAATTTATGTCATTGGTCTTCCATGGTTGGGATATATTATTTCAACCAATTCAGGGATATATGACTATATAGTTGGTAGTAATGTTTTGGATAAAACTCTTAAAGGTGGTTTATATCCATTTATTGGTGGTGATGCCGTGAAACTTGTTTTGGCAGGGTTAGCATTACCTGGTGTAACTACATTAGTACGTAGATTAAAATTTGATGATACTAATGATTAATAAATTCTTTTTTGGAAGTTATTAAATAAAAACCTTAATGTGGTGAGGGATGTTTAAACAATCTCAAATTCTTAACTTTTTAAAAAATATTCCAAGAAGAATAATTCGTATGATTATTGGAATATTACCCCCTTATCCTTTAATTGAAGGACAATTAAATGCTAAAGAGCGTGGACCTGAAGGTGCATTTTATATTTTGCTCGATACTAGTGATGTAATTGAAGTTGATTCATTTACATGGGATACGTTGATTATTGGAGAACCCATTAGAATTCGTTGCACTCGAGAAAACAAAGCGGTTTATATAATAAGATTAGATCATTAAAAGTTAATCTAGAGAATCTGCGATAATTTCTACTAAATGTTTTGCATTTACGTTCATTGCATGCTGAATTTGTTGGCGACAAGAAACACCTTCTGTAACAATAATAGAATCTTTTCTTTGATCTTTTAGAGTTGAAAATAATGATTTCTGACCAATTTGCATAGATAGTTCGTAGTGTTCTTTATGATATCCAAAGCTTCCTGCCATACCACAACATCCTGTTTCTAGGTTAGATGAATTACATCCGGGAATTGATTCAAGAGTATTCATAGCAGTTTCCGTTCCTACAATTGCTTTTTGATGGCAATGTCCATGAAATAAAATGTCCAGATCTGTAGTTTTGAAATTTAATTTAGTCTTATCATATTTGGATGAGTATTCTAAAAATTCTTCTATTAGAAAAGTTGATTTTGCTATGGCTTCTACTTCTGGTCTTTTACCCAATAGAGAAATATAATCATCTCGGAAACTAAGAAGACAACTAGGTTCAATTCCTACAATTTTTATTCCTTGCTGGACTAGTGGATAAAGTATGTCTATGTTGTACTTAGCATTTTGTTTTGCAGAATTGATGAATCCACTAGAAAGCATTGGGCGACCACAACATTTTACTGGAGGGACGATTACGTTATAATTTAATTTTTGCATTATGCGAACAGTTGCTTTACCAAGATGTGGGTAATTGAAATTAGTAAAAGTATCAGGAAAAATAATTACTGATTTCTGATTTTTGGGATCATTTATAAATTGTTCATTAAACTTGAACCATTGTGTGAATGTTTGGTTACTGAAAGGAGGTAATGATCTATTTTTTGTTATTCCTAAAAATTTATCCATAAAAAATTTTATAAGACTAGATTGTATTATCCAATTTGATAATGGGGCAAATATAGAACCAACTTTATTTAAGGTAGGGAGTTTACCTAAAAGATAGTTTCGTAAGGGAATTTTATTTTCTTTGTAGTAAGCTTGGAGAAATTCGTACTTGAGTTTTGTCATATCTACATTTGAAGGACATTCGGACTTACAGCTTTTACACTCTAGACAAAGATCTAGTACTTCAAACGTACGTTGTGCGGTATAATCATCGAAGTTCTTATTTGATGAAATAAATGCTTTCAAAGCATTTGCTCTTCCTCGAGTAGAATCCTCTTCATTTCTGGTTGCAATATACGATGGACACATTCCTCCTGTAAGTTTTCTACATGCTGCTTGGCCATTACACATTTCTAATGCTTGTTCAAAGCTTTTTTCTTTGCTGTAGTGTAATTGTGGTTGAAAATAAGGAGATCTGATAATTTCTTGTTTTAAATTATCTGTAATTTTAGGTGAATTAACAATTTTCCCTGGATTCATGATTCCTTTTGGATCGAAAGCATTTTTCACTTCACTGAAGGCTGAACATATATTTTTACCGAATAATTTTTCTAAGTAAATTCCTCGAACTAATCCATCTCCATGTTCACCACTAAGTGATCCTCCATATTTAATTACCAAATCAGATATTTCTTCGGCAATTGATTCCATACGTTGGATATCAGATTTTTCTTTCAAATTGAGAACAGGACGAATGTGGAGACAGCCTTCTCCAGCATGACCATAGTATCCAGCAGTAGTGTTATATTGTTTTAGTATTTTAGTAAATTCATCAACATATTGAGGAAGTACTTCTGGGGCAACTGCAGTGTCTTCTACAAAAGGAAGAGGTTTCATGTCTCCGGGTACATTCATCATTAAACCTAATCCAGCTTTTCGTACATCCCATACATTTTTTTGATCTTTCAATGACGTTAGGATTTTTTGTGAATACCCTAATTTATTTTTATTACAACTTTTTTCCAAAATTTCTAACTTAGATTTAATTTCTGCTTGGCTATCACCCATAACTTCAACAATTAACATAGCTTCAGGGTTTCCATCTATAAAACTATTTACAAGTCTGGAATACTGAAGGTTTGTACGAGCATTATTTAGAATCATATCGTCTATTACTTCAATTGCAGAAGGCATTGTTTCCAATACCACTTTAGTTGCTTCCATTGCTTCAGAAAGCTGTTTGAAGAATATAAGTGTTAGCGCTTTGTGTTTTGGACGCTCAACTAACTTAAGCTTTGCTTCACTAATTGAAAATAATGTACCTTCGGATCCAATTACAAATCTTGCAAAATCAACTTGAGATTTATGAATTAATTCATCAAGATTATACCCAGACACACGTCTCTGAATATCCGGAAAATTTTCCAGGATATCTTTTTCATAATTTTCAGGGATTTTTTTAAGAGTTTTATATATTGAACTTTCTAAAGTATTTTTATTAGTTTTTTCTACTAATGATGATTTAGAAGTATTAGTAAAATGAATTTGATCTCCATTTGATAAAACTCCTGAAATATCTTGGACATTGTCGACTGTTTTCCCCCATACTAAAGAATGAGCTCCACAAGAATTATTTCCTAGAGCTCCACCAACATTGCTTCTGTTACTAGTACTTGGATCTGGTGCAAACATAAGGCCGCTGTTATAGATCAATTGATTTAATTCATCGAGAACTATGCCTGGTTGAACGGACACCCATTTTTCTTCAGCATTAATTTCTATTAATTTATGCATGTATTTCGAAAAATCTATAATAATACCTTCGCAAGTGGTTTGACCTGCTAAGCTTGTTCCAGCACCTCTAGGTAGAACAGGTAGTTTATATTTATAAGCAGTTTCAATTATTGCTATTAAATCTTCTTCTGATTTTGGAAATACAATTATGAGCGGTTGAATTTGGTAAATACTGGCATCGGTACTATATAAAGATCTGCTGATCGGATCAGTTAAGACATCACCTGAAATTGTTTTGTTCAAGTGGTGTTTTATTTCATCTAATGATGATTCTCTTTGATTTTTTAAGAGCATATCAAATCTTTCAATTATTTTTGTTAGTTATATGGGTTAGTTAGGAGAATCCTGATTGGATTTATTTTTGAATGAAAGACTTAGTAAAGGTGGGGCTATAAGAGTTGTTATCATTGTTAACATAATTGCTGCTCCGTACAGTTTACTATCGATTAACCCTTGAGTAATACCTATACTGGCAATAAGAATTGCTATTTCTCCTCGAGGGACCATACCAATACCAATTCTTAGAGATTCTATTAGTTTAAATTTAAATAGTAGTGCTGGTAAGCTACTACCAATAAGTTTACTGAGAATTGCAGCTATAGATATTGTAAGACCAAAAATCCAAATTCCTCCCATATCTTGTAAATTTACCATCATTCCCATAACTACAAAAAATATTGGTACGAAAATTGCATATATACTCATAAGAGGTTTATGTATAAATTGTGCAAGTTTTGTATTAGAAAGGGCTAATCCAATTGAAAAAGCACCTATTATCATAGCTAGGCCAACTGTTTCAGCTAGTCCTGCTGCTATGAATGCAAGAGCTAATGCAAGTGTTATTGCTGAGCCTGGAGTTTTGAATCCCAGGAAAATTTTTGAAATATAATTTGATAGAAGAATACCTAATCCAGTTAGTACCAGCCAAAACCCCAATGTTTTGGCTGTAATTAGACTTATAGTAGACACGTTTATGTTACCAGCAGAATGTATCCCAAGTACGATAGTTAATATAATTATTCCGAGTACATCGTCTATTACTGCAGCACCTAATATGGTTACTCCTTCAGGAGAAGATAATTCATTTAAATCTTCTAGGATTCGAACTGAAATACCTATAGATGTAGCTGTCAGTAGTGATCCCATAAAAAGAGAAGGAGAATCAAAGATTCCATTACTAAAACCAAATAGCACAGGTAAAATACAACCAAAACTAAAAGGTAAAACAATTCCTCCGATAGCAACTCCTATAGCTGGTTTAAAATATTTTAAAAATTGTTTCAGATTAGTTTCTAAACCAGCTGAAAATAACAGTACAATAGATCCGATTTGAGCAATAGCCCAAAGAGTAGCAGATACAGGGATTTTTGAATGCGAATCAGGAGAAACGCTAAATAAACCAGATCCAGAAGTAAATCCTAATGTGAAATTAGCAGGGTTGAAATCGATACTTAATCCACCAAGTATTGATGGTCCGATTAATATTCCAACTAGAAGTTCACCTAAAACTGGAGGGGTTTTTAGATATTTTGCTACAAATTCGCCGCTTAACTTTGCAGCTATCAGTATAGTTGCAATTTGGAAAGTTAATTTAATTAGGTCGTGATGTTCCAATGTAATTTATATTTAAAGAATTTACAAAAAATGATAGTTGAAATAGTTAATGTATAGCTTAGTTTAATTATTCAAGATTATCACAAAATCTGTTTATTAGTTACCAGATAAATGATGATTAGTTTACCGATTTTAGGTCTCCCCATGTTGAACCTTGATTAATTGTTACTTCAAGAGGTATCTTAAGTTTTAATGCTGAAGGCATTATTTGATTAATAATAGTCACTATATTTAGAGTTTCATGGGGTAGAACTTCAAAAATTAATTCATCATGTACTTGAAGTATCATTAATGATTCTAAATTATTAGAGACTATAGCTTTTTGAATATTTATCATTGCTATTTTAATAATATCTGCCGCAGTGCCCTGTATTGGCATATTGACGGCCATTCGTTCACCAGATGATCGGATACGGAAGTTTTTTGAATGTATCTCAGGTATATATCGACGTTTACCTAATATTGTTTCCACATATCCACGTTCATGAGCTTGCTTTTTTGTTTCATCAATATATTCTTTTATACCAGGATATTCGTTAAAATATTTTTCAATGAATTCCTGACTTTTATTTGGAGCAAGACCTGTTTGTTGACTTATTCCAAATGCAGTTAATCCATAAATTACACCAAAATTCATTATTTTTGCAGTACGACGCATACTGCTGGTAACATCCTTTAAGTCACATTCAAATACGATGGAAGCAGTTTTCGAATGAATATCTTCTCCAGTTTTAAATGCTTTGATTAATCCTTTATCTTCAGAGATATGTGCTAGTATACGAAGTTCAATTTGTGAGTAATCAGCTGCAATAATCTGATTGGTTGTATTGCTTGGCGTGAATGCTCTTCTTATATTTATTTGTTTTTCAGAGGTAACTATTGGAATATTTTGTATATTTGGTTCGATAGATGATATACGTCCAGTTGATGATCCTGTTTGATTATATTTAGTATGGATTCTTTTTGTATTAGGATTAACTAATAGAGGAAGAGTATCCAGATATGTGGATTTTAGTTTTGCTAATTGTCTATATTCTTGAACTGAAGTTAAGATTAAAAGAGATCTGGGGTCGGCATCAGTAATTATTCCATCATTTAAATTTTGACGCATAGTTTCAAGAGAAGATGCATCAGTAGAAAAACCAGTTTTAATACTTTTGGTAGGTTTTAACTTTAAATCTTCATATAGAACGTCAGATAGTTGTTTTGACGAATTTATATTAAATTCATAGCCAATTTGATTGTAAATACTAGATTCGACTTCATTAAGATTTGAAGAGGTTTCTTCATTCATTTTTTTTATTAAATTAATATCTAAAGTAATTCCATTTTTTTGCATTTGTACGAGTACAGGAATTAGATTCATATCTACGTCGAGGAAGTTTTTAATGTTTTTTGTTTCAATCAATTCATTTTCAAGTTGAGCTGAAATTTGCATTATGGATGAAGTTATTTGTCCACTTAACTTAGCTAACTGGTTTGTTGGAGTATCGTTTTCTGCAATAATTAATCCAGATTTTGTAGGATTAATTAATTCTATTTCTGTTCCAGTAATTGCTATAGTTAAAGAATTAAGGTCAAGCATATTTTTGCCGATTATATGAGAAGCAAGCATTGTATCGAAGTAAAAATTTTCAATATTTAATTTGGCTTTATCAAGTAAACTTAATTGTATATTGGCATTATGTGTAATTACTTTGATTTTTGAATTGTTAAATATAGCTTCTAGAGCTGAAGAGGTTGTAGAAGCTGTTGTTATTGTTTTACTAGAATATGGTATAAACCATGAGTGATTTTTATCTGTAGATATTCCAATACCTAATAAATTACAATTACTTATTTGTTCAGAAGATCCTATACAGTTAATTGCAATTGATTGAGATTTTGTAATAGCCTCTTTCATTTCTAATAATAGTTTTTCAGAGTTGATAATAGTTGTATTGTTTTCAGATGAATTAGATTGGGTGATTTTAGTTAGTGATTGGTTTGTATCATTTGCTATCGGTAGCCGAGAAATAAAACTCGAAAATTCGAGATTATTTAATTCATCGACTACTTCTTTTTGTTTGTATTGCCATAAGTAGCATTTTGATAAATTGAACGTTACTGGAGCATTACGATCTATTGTTGTTAATCGTTTGGATAAAGGAATTAAATGAGCATTTGAAGTAATTAATGATTTGATTTTTTCAGAAGAAATTTTACTGGTATTTTCTAATAAATTTTCAATACTCTGGAATTCATTTAAAAGACGTGTTGCTGTTTTTAATCCTACTCCTGGAAGTCCAGGAATATTATCAGATTTATCCCCTTGTAGAGCTTTTAAGTCAGCTATTTGATTTGGAGTAAGTCCATCATAACGATCCATTACAGCTTGTTCAGTGTAATGGGTTTTTTTGTTTCCAGAAATAATTACAGTAACCATAGGAGACACTAATTGCAGAGTATCTGTATCTCCCGTTAAAATCATTGTGGGGATTTTTTTATTTTCTGCTTGATGGGCTATGCTTCCAATAATGTCATCTGCTTCATATCCTGGACAATCGAGTACAGGTATACGAAGAACATTAAGTAGATTTTTTATTATCGTAAATTGAGGTCTAAGGTCATCTGGCATTGGAGCACGATGAGCTTTATATTCAGGAAATTCTTTATGCCTAAATGTTGGTTTAGGATGATCAAATGTTACTAAACAATGTGTTATTCCAAATTCATTGATGTTGCTTATCAAGCTATTTAAAAAACCGTAAACTGCACGGACATCTTGTCCAGTTTTACTAATTGTTAGGGGTTGTTGGATTGCATACCATGCTCGATATACGATAGCGTGTCCATCTACTATTAAAAAGTTTTTTTTGTCAGGTGTATTTATCTTTTTTGATGGCATTTTTTATACTATGAAATAGAAGGATTAGGTATCAACAGATAATTTTATTTTGAACATATTTTTTGTAACGAATCAAGTATTGAATTTACTTTTGATTTTGTTGTAGCTTCTGCATAAATTCTGACCAGTGGTTCTGTGCCAGAACATCTAATTAATCCCCAAGAATTATTTTCTAATTGATAGCGGATACCATCTAATGTTTCGACGTTGATTACTTCTAAGTTTGCTATAGATTTTGGTGCCGATTGTTTTAAAACATCAGGTGCAAACTTTTGTTTTTCGCTAGGGTCGATATGTATGTCTTTACGTTCATATATTAAAGGAGTTACTTTGGTATGTAATATATTTATTAATTCGTCAACATTTTTTTGTGATTTAACGATTAAGTCTAAGATCATTAAGCCACTTAATATCCCATCGCGTTCAGGTATATGGAATCCATATGCATAGCCTCCACTTTCTTCTCCAGCAATAAGCGCATTACTTTCAATCATTTTAGGAGCTAAGTACTTAAATCCAATGGGAGTAATTATCGTTGATACCCCATATAATTTTGCTAGTTCATCAATTTTACTAGTCATAGTAATTGATCGAATAATATGTCCTTTTTTACCTAAAATATCTAATTGATGGAAACATAGGAGCATAAATAAGTCCAGAGCACTGATGAACTCACCATTAGAATCTACAATTCCTAGCCGATCTGCATCTCCGTCAGTTGCAAGCCCAATAGAAGCATTATTATGTTTAATAAATCCAGAGAGTATTTTAAGATTTTCTTCTGTTGGTTCGGGTTGTTTTATATTAGGAAATGCTGGGTTTTCAGTACCATTTAGTTCTATTAGTTCAATATTTCCTCCGGATAATAATTTTTTGAAGTAACCTTGTCCTGATCCATACATTGAATCCACAATTACTTTCAAATTGGTTGATTTGATAATATCTAGATCAATAATCGAATTAATATGCTCTATATATTTTATTTCTGGATTGATGAATTTAATTAAATTATTTGTTAAGTTTATTGAAGTTGGGAATTTCGTGTTAGTTTCTACTAGTTCATCAATTCTTTTTTGAATTTTTTCGATCATTGATTGAGGTGCACTAGAACCTAGGTTTGTTTTGATTTTAAATCCATTCCAGTCGGGTGGATTATGGCTTGCAGTAATCATAATTCCTGCATCTAAATGGTTAGAAACCACGTAATGACTTAAAACTGGAGTTGGAGATGGACGATCAAACAGGAAAGTCTTAAAGTTAGAATTACTAGCTAGTGTTGCTACAAGTTTTGCAAATTTATCTGAATGGAAACGAGTATCGTAGCCAATTGCAATACCCTTATTATTTAAACCATTTTGTTTTAAATAATCCAATGTTGCATTAGTACAGATTGCTACATTTTCGAAAGTGAATTGATCAGCAATGATTGCACGCCATCCATCAGTTCCAAAATTTATTACCATTGTAATTATCCTGTAAAATTAAGGATTTTATAATTTATAAAAATGCTTCTTTATTTAGGGCAGATGCTTTATCAGTTTTTTCCCAAGGTAATTCTATATCAAGTCTTCCGAAGTGGCCATATGCAGCAGTTTGTTGGTATATAGGTTGTCTTAAATTCAAATTTTGTATAATTGCACCAGGACGAAGATCAAAGTATTTGTTAACTAAATTAGCGATTTTTGAATCAGGAATATGTCCAGTTCCAAATGTCTCAACCGATACAGATATGGGAGCAGAAACGCCAATAGCATATGAAACTTGTACTTCACATCGATCTGCAATTTTTGCAGCTACGATATTTTTAGCAACATATCGTGCTGCATATGCAGCAGAACGATCCACTTTAGTAGGATCTTTACCAGAGAAAGCACCTCCACCATGACGAGCTACACCTCCATAGGTGTCAACAAGGATTTTCCTACCTGTAAGTCCAGCATCTCCATGAGGGCCACCTATTACAAATTTACCGGATGGATTGATAAAAATTCGAGTTGATTTATCAATCAATTTTTCAGGGATAATAGGATCGATTACATGCTTAGTTATATCTTTTTCAATTTGATTAATTGAAATTCCATCTTTATGTTGTGTACTAATGATTATTGTATGTACACGCTTTGGTTTACCAAATTCATATTCTATTGTAACTTGAGATTTACCATCTGGTCCTAAATAAGAGATTATATTTTCTTTTCGTACAAGTGAAAGACGTTGTGTCAGTTGATGAGATAAAGACATTGTCATTGGCATCAATTCTTCAGTTTCATTACATGCGAATCCAACCATCATTCCTTGGTCACCTGCACCGATAGAATCTACTGCAGCATCTGACATTTTAGTAGCATCCTTACGGTGTTCTAGTGCAGTAGAGACTGCTGCACTTATGTTTGGAGATTGTTCATGGATTTTGACGATTATTTCACAAGTTTTCCAATCGATGCCAGTGTTAGGATCGTTATATCCAATTTCTTTTAATTTTTGTCGAGCGATTTCTACGTAGTTTATTTTTGCAGTTGTGGTTATTTCACCAATTATGATTACTAGGTTAGTAGTAGTTGCAGTTTCACAGGCAACTCTAGCTGAAGGGTCTTGATCATAAATAGCATCTAGTATTGCATCTGATATTTGGTCACATATTTTGTCAGGATGACCTTCAGTTACAGATTCTGAAGTAAATAAATAAGAAGGGGAGTCAATTAAACTAAATGACATCGGTTATCTCCTGTGCTTAGTATTTTTGAAATTATTAGATTTATGTTCCTACATTCCAACTTGAAAGATATGTTTCTTGTTCTTCAGTAAGGTGGTCAATGTTTACATCCATAGCGTTAAGTTTTAATAGCCCTACAGTGTTATCGATTTCACGAGGTACACTGATTACATCGTTATTTAGTGATTGTGCATGAGTAGATATATATTCTGCAGAAAGTGCTTGGTTGGCAAAACTCATATCCATTACAGCAGAAGGATGTCCTTCGGCAGCGGCAAGGTTGATGAGTCTGCCTTCACCTAATAAATGTATTTTCCTTCCATCTTTTAGTGTATATTGATGAACAAATTCTCGGACTTGTTTCTTAGATTTAGATACTTTTTCTAATGATTCTATATCTATTTCAACATTGAAATGTCCACTGTTAGATAAAACAGCACCATCCTTCATTTTTGAAATATGATTTATATCGATAGCATTCTTACCTCCAGTTACGGTAATGAAGATATCTCCTAAAGATGCAGCATCATTCATTGGCATGACTTGATGTCCATCCATTACTGCTTCAAGCGCTCTAATTGGATTAACTTCAGTAATAATTGTATGGGATCCTAAGCCTTTTGCTCTTTGAGCAACGCCTCTTCCGCACCATCCATATCCTGAAATTACAACTGATTTACCTGCCCAAAGCATGTTTGTTGCTCTAGTAATACCATCGATGGTACTCTGACCTGTTCCATATCGATTATCAAAAAAATGTTTTGTATCAGCATCGTTTACTGCAATTATGGGGTAACGTAGGTTGCCAGCTTTAGCTAAACTGATAAGTCTTATGACTCCAGTAGTAGTTTCTTCGGTGCCAGCTATAACGTGTTTAATGACATCTGTTCTTTCAGAGTGTAGAGTGGCTACTAAGTCTGCTCCATCATCCATTGTAATAGTGGGTTTTGAATCTAATACTGCATTTATGTGTTCATAGTAGGTTTCATTAGATTCACCTTTAATTGCAAATGTTGGTATTTTATATTCGGATACTAAAGCTGCAGCAATATCATCTTGAGTACTTAGAGGATTGCTCGCAGTTAAATTAACTTCAGCACCTCCAGCTTTTAATGCAATGACAAGATTTGCTGTTTCTGATGTAACATGTAGACATGCAGTAATTCGTTGGCCTTTAAGGGGTTTTTCTTTAGCAAATCTTGTAGTAATTTGATTAATTACAGGCATTTCATTTGCAGCCCATTTAATGCGTTCTATTCCTTTAGTAGATAAAGCCAAATCTTTAACGTCAAAGTTCATTAGTGCTCCTATAGTTTTTTACCTTATATTTTAAATATTATAGTGATCAAATTAAATTAGACATATTTTTAATAGTTTCATACCTTTTCAATATATCAGATTGAGTTAGCTTTGTGTGAACTGAGGGGCCAAAATCTTCAATGGCAAAAGAACCCATTACACATCCCATCACTGTAGCTTTTCTAAAATCAAGGTTGTCCAGAGTATTAATGGATGCAAGATATCCCATAAATCCTGCTGCGAATGAATCACCTGCTCCGGTAGGATCTACTAATTGATCAGTAGGATAGGCAGGAGTAGAGAATAAATCATTATTTGAAACAAGAAATGCTCCATGTTCTCCTCGTTTTACTACAATATATGAAGGTCCGTAATTTAATATCTTTTTTGCAGATTCAATGAGGGTTGATTGTTTACCAAGCATCCGAGTTTCAGATGAATCTAAAAAAAGTACATCAGTATTAGCGATAACTTTAAGTAATGATTGGTTTTTTGTTTCTATCCAATAATTCATTGTGTCTAGTGCAACAATTTTGGGGCGTGTTTTCAATTGCTTTAGAACTGAAAGTTGAATATCAGGATCAATATTGCCAAGAAAAAGGTGTTTTGGATTTCTAAATTTTGCAGATACAATTGGGTTGAAATTTTCTAGAACATTGAGATGTGTAAAATTTGTTTTTCGTGTATCGAAATTCTTATCATAAGTTCCACTCCAATGGAAACATTTCCCATTAGTTCTTTCAATATTAGATATATCTATACCCTGATTTAAAAGTTGTTTTTCGTCTTTGGGTTTTAAATCATCTCCGATTATAGATATGATAGATATTTTGGTGAAATTTGTACCTGCAAGAGCAAAATAGGTTGCAGATCCGCCGAAACATCTCTTTTTGGAATTTACAGGAGTTGTAATATCATCATAAGCAACAGTTCCAATAATTAAAATTGACATTATTTATTTCAAGCTTTCTCGAATTTATTTCAGAAATATATTAGAAATACTATAAATTGATATTATGGATTTGGCCCAGAATTAGTTGGGTGTCCATTTTCAATCCAGCCTTGTGTACCGCCATCAATATTAAATATTTTTGAGGTATCAACACCCATTGCTGCTGCCATTTCACAAGCCAATCCGCTTCGATAACCTGAAGCACAGACAAATAAGAGTTTTTTATCTGAGGGTAGTTCATCAACTCTGGTCATGATTTCATCTACTGGAATCAGGATGGCATTTTTTATATGAGACTGATTATATTCATCTGGTTCACGTACATCTATAATAGCTACATCTTCTGTATTATAGATTTCAAATGCTTTAGATATATCGATTCTGTCGTATGGTTCTTGAATTTGTTTTGCTGACATAATTACAACTCCTTTAAATTTATTTAATAAATTAAAATAGTAAGAATGGACGCAGTGATAAATGAACTGATTCCAGGTAACAATAATAGCAAATTTTCCTGAGATCCAGAAAATCCCATTAGTAAAATGTTGACAATCACTATTCCAAATATGATTTTTTGAATATGACTTTTCAAATCTAATCCTTTTCCATTATAAGGCTACTATTTCAGTATATATCCAATTATACCCAATAATAGAGTCATTATAATGCAAAATGGCAGTGTTTTCTTTAATATTTGGGTTTCTGTACCAGATATTTTAAGAGCTGCTGTACCAAGAATTATTTTTGCTGGAGCAACTGCACTGTTTAATCCACTTGAAAGTGAATGTAATGCAATGATAAGAATATTGTTTATACCAAGGTGAGATGCTATTTGTGACTGTAAGTCTCCAAATAAAATGTTTGAACTTTGGTTGCTACCAGTTATGAATACTCCTAGCATTCCAATGAAAGGACTAACTATAGGGAAAAGAGGTCCTGTTAATGGAGCAATTTGTAAAGTTATTATATTTAATGCCCCAGAATCACGTAAAATCATCGATAAAGTTAACAGGAACGATAATGTGATTAAGGGGGTTATTAATTCAGAGAAAGATTGGTTAATGAGTTTTTTAATATTTGGCAAGTCATCCGCAGACTTTATTCTATAGAACAGAAGTGAGATAAAAACTGAAGTAATAATCAATAATCCTGGATGTATGATTGAAATAGAAGCAAAATTTTCTTCTGCTTGTATTATATGGCCTAGATTAGTTTCTCCTCCCAAAAAATTAAACCCGAACACCAGTTTTTTGCAAAATGTTTTTATAATTGGAATTTGAGATAACATAATGATAGAAAAGAGCACATAATATGGTAAAAAAGCCATCTGTGTAGATTTATGATCTTTTAATGTAATAGAATTTTTGTTGCTGAATTCATTTTGAATTTGATTGGTAGCATTATTAGTAAATTTTTTAGATACTTGTACAAATATCCATCCTGCTATACATCCTGCTAATCCTGCAGAGAGTGAAGCAATTGGTTCAAATCCAAAGATAATAGAGAAATAATGAAAGCATGACATAGGGATGCCCATTATAATAATTAAATGTAATTTTTTGAGAATAGTTTTATATCCTCCTAGTATAAGAAGACATCCAATACCAGTTAAAAAAATTGGTAATATTCCCAATGGAGCTAGCACTAATTTTAATTGATCTGGGTTTACATCTGTAACAAGTTGAATAGTATAAAAACTAGCTCCAAGACTACCCCATGTTACTGCCCATGAATGTCCTATTAATGCTAAGCATACAGCTCTTAGTGGTGTTAACTTGAATAAAATAAGTAAAGGAGCTACGATGACTACTGGAACGCCCATTCCAGCAATACCTTGAATCAGACCAGAAAAAGCCCACCCGATTAGCAATATACCCATCTCTCTATCACCTGTAACCTGGACAATTTTCCCCGAGATGATTTTTAAATTTCCAGAGATATCCATGAAGTTTTGAAAAAAAGATGCTCCAAAAACTAATAGAGTAACAAATGAGGTGATTGCTAGACCCTTACCTATGCTTATTCCAAGTAGATTAAAATTTCCGCCGAAAACAACAAGATATAATATCGCT
>CEUS01213631.1_pt1 | contig 48082 bp, 33 predicted proteins | sample 427031 | NCBI WGS metagenome assembly CEUS01 (sample SAMEA2622837, study PRJEB7988) | marine metagenome | biome: marine biome (ENVO:00000447); feature: marine epipelagic mixed layer (ENVO:xxxxxxxxx); material: "saline water (ENVO:00002010), including plankton (ENVO:xxxxxxxx)" | depth 140 m | reverse complement strand
GACCCAAACGCAGTGGTCAAACCCACCAACCATACTGCCATCCCTATGCGAGCTGCAATCTCTGCGAACATGAAATCGATTGTACCTTGGGGACAGTTACACGTCTTTACATTTCAGATTTAGATTGTATGTTGCTCTTTCAACTAAGAATTTCATGAATGACATGGCCATGCACATCGGTGAGACTCACATCGCGACCACCAAAGCGGTAGGTCAATCGTTCATGGTCTAGGCCAAATAGATGCAGAATTGTCGCGTGAAGATCGTGCACGGTTGTAATATTCTCAATTGCATGCATGCCCATTTCATCGGTTGACCCGTAAACTGTCCCACCTTTAATTCCGGCGCCTGCCACCCACACGGAGAATGCTGTTTCATGGTGATCACGCCCATGAACATTTCCAGTGTGAGGAGTGCGACCAAACTCTGTACCCCAGAAAACTAACGTATTTTCAAGCATGCCACGTGACCGGAGATCCTTGATTAAGGCTGCTACACCCTGATCAGTCATGAAAGAATTATTCTCGTGGCCTTCCTTGAGGTTCCAGTGCTGATCCCAGCTTCCATTCATTCGACCGTAGAGATCTGGGCAATTAATTTCAACGAATCTCACTCCCGCTTCCACTAAGCGGCGAGCGCGGAGACACTGCAAACTATAGTTGTATTTGGCTTTATCGGTGGTGTCTAACCCGTAAAGTTTTTTTGTGGCCTCACTTTCGCGATCCAGATTTAGGACATCAGGAACAAGTGATTGCATCCGGTAGGCTAGCTCATAATTGTAAATCGCAGATTCTACCGAGTCGTTCGATCCCAATGAAGCTAAAAACGAGCGATCTTGTGACAGCAATACATCAAGCTTGGCACGTTGCACGCGTGGGTTTTTGTCCGAGGGGACAATATTTTCTATTGGAATTCCCTCGTCTCGAACCGGCATGGCTTGGTGACTGGCTGGCAAAAATCCATTTGAATAACTTTCCAAACCGCCCGGAGGAATAGTATTTCCATGCAAGAGAACATAGCCTGGCAGGTTTTTATTCTCACTACCTAATCCGTAGTTGATCCATGAGCCCAGGCTCGGAGACCCCCCTGCTGAACGGCCCGTATGCATCAGGATGTTACCCCGTGGATGCAGAGGAAAGCCGGTTTTCATTGAGCGGACTATCGCCAACTCGTCGGCACAGGTTGCAATATGTGGAAAGAGGTCACTAATGGGGATACCTGATTCTCCGTGCTGTTGGAACTGCCACGGGGACTTCTTCCATTTCCGCCGGCCGTCAGGAGTCTGATTTTCTCCATCAAACTCTGCCAACTTAGGTTTCGGATCGAAAGTATCAATGTGAGAAGCCCCCCCCGGCATGTAACAAAAGATGATGTTTTTAGCCTTTGGAGCAAAGTGTGGTCCAGTTGATGCCGACAATCCTGCATAGGAATCTTCGGCCATCAATGAAGAAAGTGCTAACATGCCAAAGCCACTCGAAGCATAGGTCAACATCTCACGCCGAGTCATAGAGCTAGCCGTATATCCTGGGCAAAGATTTCTACTATTGGACCAATAGTTACTCATTTGAATCACAGTGCTTCCGCCGCAATTTTAGCGTATATAGATAAATTCCTTCAGATTAAAAAGTGAGTGTGCTAAATCCTTCCACACGGGTCGGGATTTAAGCATCTCTTCTCGCTTGACAACATGCAGCGAAGCCAATTCAGATACCAAACCTCTCAAGCGATCTAATTCCACAGCTTCGGGCCGCCGGCCGAGTGCAACCTCAAACATTTTATCAATGCGTTTGTCGACACTGGTATCCAATTCCTCCATTACTTGATCAGCCCAAACGCCGGCTTGTTGAAGCACAAAGGGATGATTCAGCAAGGCCAAAGGCTGCCCGGGAATGTTTGTGGTGTTTCGTTGTCCGCGACTTACACTAGGGATTGGAAAATCAAACAGTTCAAGAAAGCGGTCACCCTCATGTCGTGTAACCTTGATGTAGATACTGCGTCTACCCTTTCCATCGAGTGGCCCAGAAAAAAGTTTGCGCTTTTCCCGGTGAATCTTCTTGTTCGGATCCTGTGGGTCTTTTCGATATGGATGAATACTTGGTCCGAACAGCTTTCGGTTTAATGTCCCGGCAGTTGCCAAAATTGAATCTCGTACCATCTCTGCATCCAGTCTCCGGACCGGGTATCTGTGAAGAAGACGATTTTCAGGGTCTACGGCCGACCCAACTTTGGATGTATTGCTCGCCTGACGAAATGTTCTAGTCAAGACTAGTTGACGAATGAACTGTTTAATTGACCATCTCTGTTGCACAAATTGTATTGCCAAGTAATCGAGCAGTTTGGGGTGAGAAGGTTTTTCCCCTAGACGTCCAAGATTGTTCACTGTCGAGACTATGCCGCGACCGAAAACATGGTGCCAAATCCTGTTCACCATCACTCGTGCCGTCAGAGGGTTTTTGGGGTCTGCAATAATCTCCGCCATCTCTCTACGGCCACTTTGTTCAACATCGAAACCATGTGAAGATTTTGTGATTAACTGCAAAAATCCGCGATGAGCTGTGACTCCCGGGTTTTCCGGGTTCCCACGCTCAAGAACAGGATAATCTCGCCCAGCTTCAAGATCAATCATCCCATTGATGACCCGAGGTTCAGTAATCTCTAACTCCACGGCTCGGTATCTTTTCACCAGGTCTGCTAGCTGCTTGTTGATGTGCACAGAATTCGGAAGCAATTCACTTCTGATGAGCCAAGAAATCCATTTTGTATCATCGTCTGTTGCTTTGTTTGTTGCCCATGCAGATATTGCTTGTCTTGCCTTAGATGCGTACAATGCTGCTAATTCAGAAAAATTCTTTGGAGACACACCGGAGAAAAGATCTGTTAAGTGGGTCAATTCGTTTTCGGGAACAGCTTCGCAATCATGAGTCACTACTTTTGCAACTCCAAAATAAGATCTGGGTTTGATTTGATCGAGACTGTACGTGCGGCCGTTCATATATGGACGTTCAGGAAAACGTGGGTTGTCATGTCGTGTTACAAGTTCAATATATGAGGGGTAAGAATGATTCTCGAATTTGGTAGGAATACGAACCCACTTAAGGGAATCCGTTTCCAGCATGTCGTAGTCGTCACTTAGAGAACAATTGTCCATCGGCATTCGCCAAGAACCTAATTTGCCACCCATTGCTTGAATGCTGACAAAGAGTTTGTCTTGAGGCAGTAAAGGTGATCGAATCGCCGCATTAAGTTTCCCAGAGAGTTTATGACTGTATATGCCGGCTAAAAAAATGTTACTCAAGACGTTAGGTCCTTCCGGAGAAATTGCGAATTCTCCAGGGGCTGCGATGGCGTCACTGAGAGCCTGTCCTTCACCTGACCAATCATGAAGAGAACCATCTCTAAAATCAACAAGAGTGTTGAAGTAGTCTCTGTTGAACTCTGATCGTGAAGCCGCTTCTTTGTCATATCGAATCGCAAGATCACGCCAACTTTTTGCGAAATTTTTAGAGTGCTCTTTGACAAGTTGGTGTAGCTCCATCCAAATAAATAGCGGGTCTTCCCAGGTGACCTTTTCTTGTCCGAAGAGCACCGAGTCTAACCCACCCTTCTGTTCTTCGGTTAATTGTTTTACTTCTTCTGAACGTGGCTGCGGTCGATATTTCCACGACAAGTATGACTCATGCAGCCGTGTAGCAATGTTGTTACCTTCCTCAATCCACAGGGAGGCTAATTCATTTCGAATCTTGAGTTTCAGGCGCCGTAATTCTTCACGGTGCGTTTCATTAATGTCGGGCGTGTCGAGAGTTCTTGTTACCATTCGTGAACTACTCAGCACACTGTAGAGACGGTAGTAATCCTTCGTCGGAATCGGATCGAGCTTGTGGTCGTGACACTGGGCACAAGCAATTGTCAATCCTTGGAATGCTTTTCCTAATGTATCGATTTGATCAGCAACAACATCTGTTCGTATTTCTCGGAATTTGGCGCAGTCATCGTGACCTTGCTCGCCAAATCGGTAGAAGTTTAGCCCGGCCAACGATTCATTAATGCCGTCACGTTTATTAATGCGTGGTTGATCTAGTAAGTCGCCAGCGATATGTTCGCGGATTAGTTGGTCATACGGCACGTCTGCATTGAAGGCTCTAATCAGGTAATCACGGTAGTGTGACGCACCATTAATCTCATAATTCCAGTCATTTCCCAACGTTTCTGCAAAGCGCACGACATCCATCCAGTGTCGCGCCCAATGTTCGCCAAAATGTACCGAATTAAGGAGCTCGTCCACGATTGTCTCGTAAGAGGCCGGTGATGAGTTAGCCAAAAATCGAGCCATCTGATCTGTGTTTGGAGGCAAGCCCGTTAGTACGAGACTCAAGCGTCGAATTAGCGTTTGAGGAGATGTCAAGGGAGCGGGCAACAAGCCCTCGGCCGTTAGTTTTTGGCGAATGAAACGGTCAATTGGTTCCACTGAGCTTTCAGCAGAGTCTGAATTTGGTGGCGCAACCTCCTTCACAGGTTGAAAAGCCCAGTGTTGTTTAGTGATCTGCTCGTAGAATCTCGGGTCACCCGGACTCAGCGGCTGTTCTATTTCGGTTGGCCAGGGCGCACCTAACGAAATCCATTTTTCAATTGCACCAATTTGCTCATCAGTAAGTTTTTCCGCAGGCGGCATTGCGAGACTTTCGTGCCTTACGGCCTGCATTAAAAGGCTGTTTGTAACATCGTATGGAACTATTGCCGGGCCACGACTTCCGCCAGTTAATATTGCCTCGCGCGAGTCCAGTCGCAAGCCCTTCTGCTGCAGTTGTGGTCCGTGGCAAAGGTAGCATTTTTCCACCAGGATCGGTCGTATTTTCTGCTCAAAAAATTCAATATTGTCAGAGGGGCCCGCAGACCAAATTCGCATTACGCTGAGAAAAACTAAACAGGTGAAGAGTGCCAACCTTTCACTTCTGATAGTTATTCTTCTGCGGCTGACGTTCACCTTGTATTTAGCTTGTGGTTGTAAGAGAAACATAACAAGGGCAAGCCCTTACCCCTCCTAAGAGTCTGGAAACCACTAGCCAGCAAGAGCAAGAGTATCCTAATAGGGTTTTTATTCTTTGCAATTTGCAGTCAGATAACCAACTCCCATTCCATAATCACTTAATTCCACAACATATGTGCAGGCAACTGCCGAATTGGCATATTTTCCGGTTCCGCCAGTGCGTGTAAACGTTCCTTGATTCCCTTTCGACATGTCCCTTTTGGCTGTCATGTATTCTACATCTTTGTCCTGATCAGTACTTTGGCAACTACCTGAAAGCATATTTCCTGTAATGTTCACAAGGCATTTTAATACTGATCTGTTGCCGTTAGAATCCTCTGAAATTCCGGTTAGAGTAGCGTTCGTGATGTCTGAGCCGTCATGATTTTTAATCATACTTGCATCCTCAATCTTATAAGCGCTTTTTACCGTATAATCGGCGTGCGCTATGCCAGAAGACATCAGCAAGATAATAGACGTCATTAATAGAAGTGTTCTCATAGACTTTCTTTTCTCCCTTTATAAGACCTCTCTACAGCGCTACCCAATTCTATGGTGGGCGCGCCCAGACTCGAACTGGGGACCTCCTGCGTGTGAAGCAGGCACTCTAACCAACTGAGCTACGCGCCCTCCTCTGAGGGTGTAATGCCTGACAGATCACGTTCTATGTGATATGAAACTCCCAGTGCATTCGCTGCGTCTTGTAGTTTACCGGAAAACCTCCCCACAATCATGGATGTTTTGGTATTTCAAAGTAAAGGCTACAATTGGATTCATTTGGGGTTGTGGATGGCTGCATGTTCATTCTGGTTGACCCTTCGATCTTCCTCGAACTCTTTGGTCAGCAGCAGTGATAGAGTCAGTATGATTCTCTGCAAGCCTATTTCTCGACCTTGTGGATGGAACCATTCGGAGGCCGTGTGAACTTTTCCGCCACGGCCCCCCGCCCCGATGGCTACAGCTGGAAGACCCATGGCAAGAGGGATGTTAGCGTCGGTGGAGGCACAATCGAGATGCGCTTGAATACCGAGTTTAGAATCAACTGCCCGAATGACATCGACGACGTAATTTTGACTTGATAAAAAAGCGGCGGGGCGGTGGCCAATTTCCCGAATCTTATAGTTCAGCGGATGCTGTGAAGTTCGACGGTTCTCGATTTCTACCCCCAGCTTAAGGGCATCACCCAGGCTGTCTACCAGACTCTTCATCTCTTCTGAACTTTGAGAACGTATGTCTACTTTTGCCCGAGCCAAATCAGGAATCGAGTTTACGCCGAATCCACCTTCTATAACACCAACGCTTAGTGTTGTCCGTGGTGATTCAGGCAAGTCTGTGTCTGCCAGAATCGTCACGGTCCTTGCCAAAGCATGGATTGGGTTCGCAGTTCCAAAATCGTTCCAACTGTGTCCGCCGGACCCTTGGATTAAAATTTCAAAACGACTGCTGCCCAGCGCTTCCGCAGTAATGTGTCTCGTTGAAGCCCCATCCAGGATCAAAAAAGAAGAAAGTTTTTTAGCTAAAGGAGAAAGCTGACATAGGTAATTCATTCCAAGCAAACTGCCTTCTCCTTCTTCGGCAACGCTGGCGATCAGTAAAATGTTTTTTTTGATTGCCATTGTCCGAACCAGTGAGAGTTGTGAATGGTTTTGGAAAAGCTTTCCCAGTGCCAGCAAGGCGGCGAGCCCCGCTCCGTTGTCGGTGACGCCAGGGCCGACGAAAGTCCCGTCTTCGGCGACCGCAATATCGGTGGAGTGGCGCGGAGCCAACACGGTATCCATGTGGGCACATACGGCGACGAAAGGCAAACCGGATTGGAAGATGATCGGCACAACAACATTACCTGCATCATCTAAATAAGCGGTGTGTCCAAGCTTTCGAAAAGATTCAGTTAGGTATTCGGCACGAGTCTGTTCCTGAAAAGTAGGGGCTGCAATACGACAGGTCTCTATATGGTGGTAGTCAATCCAATCACGTTCTGATATTGGAAAATTAAGCCATGAGCATACTATTTCGGCTTCAGATAGTTTTTTTGTAGCAGCAGCAAGGTCTCGTTGAGAGAAATTGGAAGAGGAGTTAGTAACAACGTCGTACTTGTCGGTCATCGGCCCCTCAGTCTATCAGCAATTTCGTAAGCTAATTTGACGATGGATCCTAACGGTTGCTAGTTTGACACTTTACCCCGATTTTTTTGAGGGGTCTGGATGTTGAGCGGGAGGCCGGGTTTAGAGTTACGGCAAGATCAATTTAGAGAAGGTGCCTAGTGGATAAAGTGCGAATTGGAATCATTGGTTCAGGTTTCTCAGGAGATCTTCATGCAGATGCTTTTTCTCGCGACTTGCGTGCGGAGATTGTTGCTGTTGCCGGATCAAATCAGCATCGTGCTGATGAATTCGCCGCAAAGTGGAATCTAGCCTATGCGTTCAGCGACTATCGACGGATGCTGGAGTTGCCTGACATCGACTTGATTACAATTGGTGTCCCAAACGACTTGCATTGTCAAATAGCAATTGACTCAGCGTTAGCTGGCAAACACGTTGTAGTGGAGAAGCCACTCTGTATGACATTGGATGAAGCTGATCGCATGATTGCTACTGCGTCTGAAACAGGCACCAAACTGATGTATGCGGAGGACCTCTGTTTTGCGCCTAAGTATGTTCGAGCAAAACAGCTAGTTGATGAAGGTGCGATTGGGAGAGTTTTCCGCACTCGTCAGCTTGAAAAACATTTTGGGCCTCATTCGGACTGGTTCTGGGATATGAGTCGATCTGGAGGTGGTGCATTGTTTGATATGGGCTGTCACGGGGCAGAATTTGCACGCTGGATGCTCGACAAGCCCAAAGTTAAGAGTGTTACGGCTCATATGGGAACCTATGTGCATACCGATAAAACCCAAGGCGAGGACGACGCGACCGGTATCATCGAGTGGGAAAACAACACTGTTTCAGTAATTGAAAATAGTTGGGCTAAACGAGGCGGCATTGAAGACTGTGCCGAAATCCACGGAGTAGAAGGAGTGATCTACTGTGATCTCGTAAGAGGTAGTTCGATGTTGACCTATAGTGAGCGCGGGTTTGGATATGCTGTTGAAAAGGCGCCAGAAACCAAGGGGTGGACGTTTCCTCTATTTGATGAATGGATGCAATATGGCTACCCGGGAGAGATGAAGCATTTTCTTGACTGCATAGTGGATGGTAAAGAACCTCTTGAGACTGCTGAAGATGGACGGGCTGTCCTTGAAATTATGTTTGCTTGCTATGAGTCTGCCGCGACAGGACGACGGATTGATTTTCCATACACTCCAAGTGATCCGTCGAGCCCCGTGGCAGTCTGGATGAACCGCGAATCTCGGTAAAACCCTCTTGTGGGTGCCGCTGGGCTGGTTGTGTAGGCTTTGATTGGAAATATTGTTTAGAATTATGTTGAGGGAAGAAAATGACAGACGAAAGAACAACCACATTCAAAGGGGATCCACTCGTTATACTGGGTCCGGAACTCAAAGCTGGAGATAATGCTCCGGACTTCGAATTGACAGACAATGGTTTAGGTGCAGTGTCACTGGCGGATACAGGTAGTGGAACTCGTATTTTTAGCGTTGTTCCATCTCTTGACACTCCCGTGTGTGATCAACAGACAAGACGGTTCAATGAGGAGGCGGCGGCGCTAGGTGACGTTACAATCTACACAGTCAGTGCTGATTTACCTTTTGCTCAAGGGCGATGGTGTGGCGCTGCAGGTGTAGAGAAAGTAAAAACGGTTTCTGATTACAAAAACGGCAATTTTGGAGAATCTTGGGGTACCATGATCCGCGACTGGCGAATTAGCAGTCGTGCGGTATTTGTCGTTGATGGTGCAAACATCATTCGCTACGCTGAGTACGTTCCTGAAATCGCTGAACACCCTGACTATGCTGCCGCACTTGCAACAGCAAGAGATATTGTGGGCAGCAGTTGATAAAAGCCCAGAGATCCCACACCACTACCACGCGCACTAGGGTGAGCGTGTGTCAAAAGACCTAGGCCCCTGATGGTGGCAGGAATGGGCTTGTTCATGGCAGTGTCTTCGTGGTTTGGATGATGACGGAAGGGTCTACCAATCCATCATCAAACCTGGTCGTGCAAAATGCCCATCCACTGCAGAACGTGTACGAATTGACTCCGATCAACGGCTACTACAGCAGATGCCGACAGAGCATCCGCTTGGGTGTGTTGAGTGTGGATCTCAGCTCTTTACACGGGCGACTGAATAGTAGTCCCTACTGAATGTAGTCCGAGCTGACGGATCGCAATGAAGACTAAAGAAGAATTACAGACTGCCGCTCCAATGTCATCAGGGGTTCTTACTGACGATGAATCGAAAGCCTCGCCGAGTTCTGCGTCACCGCGGCGTGGTCGTTTAACGTTGCTCTCGATCGGTCACGGTAGCGTAGATCTCTATTCGAGTGTTGTCAGTACGTTGCAACCGCTCTTGGTTGAGCGCTTCGGACTGTCGTTTACTCAAGCTGGCTGGCTGGGCGGTATATTCATGTTCTCGTCAGCGGTTTTGCAGCTCCCTTTTGGAGTGCTGGCCGACCGTGTACACAGCCGTTTATTCAGTGCTCTCAGTCCAGCGGTGGCGGGATTGTTTCTCTCGACTCTTTTCTGGCCAACAGGATTTTCTTCTTTGCTGGTACTAGTTTTTTTGGGTGGACTAGCTATTGCAGCATTCCATCCACTCAGTACAAGGGAAGCATCGACAGCGGGAGGTGCACGTCCTGGTCTTTCAGTTGGAATTTTTATTACTTCTGGGACGTTTGGTTTGTCGCTAGGCCCAGTCTACTTTTCGACGATTGTTGATCAGTTTGGAGCTGGAGCAATGGGTTGGTCTGCCATTCCGGCATTCATAGTAACGGGCATTCTTCTGTGGAAACTTCCACCGCCAATGACCAGAGCCGATGATCTCCAAGGAGTTAACTATGCTCTCTTAAGGCAGTACTGGAAGCCTCTTTTGTTGCACTATTCTCTCGTAGTAATACGGTCGGTGGTACAAGTTGGCATGGGGCAGTTTTTAACTCTCTACCTTTATACAGAACGTGGATTTTCATTTCACCACGCAAGCTTGGGGCTAGCGGTATTTTTTCTGAGTGCAGCCACGGGATCACTTCTTGGTGGCAGTATTTCTGACCACATTGATCGACGACAAGTGGTATGGTTTTCCATGATTGCTTCAGCACCGTTCCTTCTACTCTTTGTACAAACGACAGGGTGGTGGTCTATCTTGTGGCTCTACATTGGTGCGACCTTTTTATTGTTGACGATTCCGGTAATCGTTGTGATGGCTCAGCAGCTGGTTCCTACGCAGGGTGCGACGATAAGTGCCCTGATGATGGGCTTTGCCTGGGGGGTAGCAGGAGTTTTCTGTGGTCCAGTACTTGGCTGGCTTGCTGATCGTGTTGGGATAGAATTGGTATTTTTTGGGCTGGCAATACTGCCTCTAGCAGGCTTCTTCTTGGCTCTGAAGTTGCCACTTTCCTACCGAACCACGTCATAAAAGCTGGTTGGCTGGCTCAGCGAAGACAGCTACAGATTTAGCAGTAGCAGCTAATGGTTGAACAAGAAAGCGTTACTGTTGACCAAGGCCCAAAGCAAATCTTGAGCACGCGAGGCGCGACTAGGGCCCTTGTTGATATAGGTTAAAGCAGCGTCATGCTCGTTAGGTGTTGGAAAACGACTGTAAGTGGCCAGATATAATTCGTCCACTAGGTTCTTACTCGATGTACCAGCAAGAATGGCCTTTGCTATTCGTCCATCCGGGTCCGCTATGGCTTCGGCCAGTGTTGGACCATTAACGAGGTTCATCGCATGAGGCAAACCCATGTTATCTCGACGTTCACATTCACAGGAAGATTCTCGCTGTGGGCGTCCAAAGACATCTAGAAAACCACCTTTACCGACAAAGGAATCCGGCAACTCTTGGGCCCTGAAAGCCTTAGGGACACCTGCGAACTGAATTTCGGACCCTGTTGCAACTGCGATGGAATCAAGCAGGGTTTCTGCCGGCAGTCTCCGTGGCGTAAAGTGTGAAAAATTTATTTCATCGGACTCATTCCACTTGTTTGTAGTGATCGAAGCTTGATAAACACGCGAATTGACAATAGTTCTGATGACCTGTTGCAAATCGTACCCTTTACTGACAAAGTCTTGAGCCAGTGCAGTCAGGAGTGCTTCGTTCACTGGAGGGTTGGAAGCACGAATGTCATCGACTGGCTCAATAATGCCACGACCCATGAAATAGCTCCAAAGTCGATTTGTAATGGCACGAGCAAAAAACGGGTTTTTGTCTGACGTGAGCCATCCTGATAAGGCTTCACGGCGGTCCCCGTCATCAGGAATGGGTGGAGCGCCAGATGTTGCCACCAAATACTGTGGTTCAGCATATTTGCCGTTTTGAGGGTACTTGACACCACTTTTATCTCGTTTGACGTAGACAATTTGTTCATCGTTATCGAAGCCCGGTTTTAGACCAACAGCAGAAAAGAAAGCTGCTAGCTCGTAATACTGATTTTGAGTCCAACGCTCAAACGGATGGTCGTGGCAATTGGCACAGACCATCCGTACCCCCATGAAAATTTGTGTTGTATTTTCTAGTGCTGTTTTTGGATTGTCATTCACACGAAAGAAATTAGTTGCTGGGTTTTGGTAGGTACTACCCACAGAAGTGATCAGTTCGTGCACCATCTCGTCATACGGTTTATTGGCAGCGATTGAGTCACGAATCCACTGCCGAAATATCCAAGTTCCTTTTTCGCCGAGGTACTTGCGGTTGTTCTGTAGTAGATCGCCCCATTTGTTTGCCCAATGATCAACGAACTCCTTGCGTTTCATTAACTTTTCGACTAGTCTTTGGCGCTTGAGGCGTGACGTTTCGGGATCTTCCAGAAATGTCTTTGCTTGCGAAGGTGTGGGTGGAACACCGTTCAAGTCCAGGTAAACTCTTCTCAAGAATGTTGCATCGTCTGCTAATGGAGAAGGTTCGATCTTCATCCGCTCGAGTTTTGCGTCTACGTGCTTGTCAATAAAGTTGTATTGCGGTGGGTTAGTCCATGCAAACCCTTGTTCAGGGTTCAGTACTGTGATTGGAACGGTTACAAATTTCCCTTCATATCTCACCTGCAAAGCTGCTTCACCAATGCGCTCGCCCACTAGTGCTTGTCCGGCAGAAAGTGCGGCAGGGCCGGGTCGAACTGCCGTTGGGGCATGCTCGGCTCCTTCGCCCACTGCAGCCACGGTCTCCACATTGCTTTTAACTGAAGCAGCACGCGTAACATCACGAGTCGTGCCGTCACCATAATGTGCTATCACCAGAATTTGCTGTCGCATACCAGGACGCTGCATGAATATCTCTTTAGGTAAGACTTCCAGTCGGACCACACCATCCTTGTTTGTATCTCCGAAAGTTGCGCCTTCAGAGATCCAGCGAAGAATATCTTTCTTGTGTCTGGTATTACTCAGCACAAAACCACCCTGGTGTGGAACTGCCTGGGTTGGTTTGGCGATCATCAAGCTGTCAGCGGGTGCAGCGCGGTTAACGCGGCGCCCCGAAACCTCGTAGAGAAGTGCATCATAATCGGATCTCGCGTCGTATCCACGGAGAGATAACTTGAAACCGTTCTTGCCATTGGCAGAACCGTGACAAGGCCCAGATGTACAACCAACTTTGTTGAGAATAGGCATGATATCTCGAACAAATGTCGGTTGGCGTCCTCGGCTCATGTCACCGACCTCGACTGCGATCTCGACTGAGTTTCCGGCGGCAGTGACTTTGAGCCTTGCAGTGCCCTGAGATTTGCCGTAGATTAGACCATCGTCGCGGAGCTGGAGATTGTCATCCGTTGTTTCGAAATCAGCCTCAGCAGTCAGGTCTATCTTTTCACCGTTCTTAGTGACCCCAGTAACTAGAACACTGTGGCCCTTTTCAGGTTCAAAAAGCGAGATGGTTTTCGGCGTTACAATGATTTCTGTGATTTCATTGTTTGCGGCGGACAGTGATATGGGAATACTGAGCGCCAAACCCAAACCAAACAGCACAGTAGTCAGTGATTGCACGAAATAAGACATACCTTTCAATTCTAACTGGAGACTACAAAAACTTGCCTATTTTACCAGGTTTTATGCGAAGCAAACAGACTTGGGATTATAATGCTCTGTCTGAGTACAGCATGAGATTGCCAAGCAAAAACCACTATTCTGGTGAGAGCAGGTCACTCTGCATCCGTAAAGAGAGACTCAAGGAGATATTTCAGAATGAAACTTTATAACTGGGAGGCCGTTGAATATGAACAGATGGGGCCGCTTATTAGCCGACAAGTTATTAACAGCGAACGGATGACGATTGCCCGCATTCATGTCAAAAAGGGTGGTATTGTTGCTCGTCATCATCATGAAAATGAGCAGGTCACCCAAATGCTCGAGGGTAGATTGCGGTTTGTGTTCGACAACAGAGAGATTGTTGTTTCTTCAGGAGATGTCTTGGAAATTTCATCGAATGAGCCCCACGAAGTGATTGCTCTTGAAGATTCTTTAGCTATAGATACGTTTCAACCTCGACGTAGTGACTGGCTGTCTGGTGATGATGCATACCTGCGAACCTCTTCTGGAGGTTCATAAAGTAGTAAACTCAATGGAGTTCGGGTGTTCCCGCGGTTCATGGTCAGTAGTCGCCGATCCGGCGCCCGCTACTGATCTCACGAAGGGATATTGATGGATCTGGGAATCAAAGGGCGAGTAGCATTTGTGGCCGCCTCCAGCAAGGGGCTAGGCCGGGCAGCAGCAGAGGCGCTTGCTGCCGATGGCGTCCGGCTGGCGCTTTGCTCACGGCAAGCTGAGAAGCTGACGGAGACAGCTGAGCAAATTCGAGCACGCTGGGGGGTTGACGTTTTTGCGGAGCCGGTGGATGTAACTGATTTCAAGGCGGTCACGACATTCTTTGGCAAAGTGCGTGAAAAGTTTGGAAATATTGACATTTGTGTTGCAAATGCAGGCGGGCCGCCTGCGGGCACCTTTGAAAGCTTTTCTCTTGATGACTGGAGGGAAGCGTTCGAGGGTAGTTTTATGTCAACGTTGCATATGATTCGTGAGGTTCTACCGGGTATGCGCAGTCAACGTTGGGGACGGATCGTAACGATAACATCGATCTCCGTGAAGCAGAGCATTGATGGCCTAATTCTGTCGAATGCGATTCGCGCTTCGGTGGTGGGATTGTTGAAGTCGCTGGTCAGGGAGTATGGGTCCGATAATGTTTTATTTAACAATGTCTGCCCTGGGGCAACGGCGACTGATCGACTGCTGAACGTGGCTGCTAATCGCGCAGCACAGCAAGGGACTACGCGGGAAGAGGTTTTAGAAAACATGGGAGCGCAGATTCCACTTGGACGCGTAGGGCAACCCGAAGAGTTTGGGCCTTTGGTAGCATTTCTTTGTTCGGAACGCGCGGCTTATATCACAGGTACCAGCACCGCGATTGACGGTGGAGAAGTAAGGGGGGCGTGAAGCGATGCCTCACGGATACGAAGAACGATTTATGAATGGACTACGGATTGCGTTTTCGGTGTCATTGTTGATTTTTCTTGCTGGGGGGCCACTACAGGCCGAGCCTCAATGGGTTACAAACCAAGCGGCCCGTCTTGCGATAGGGCAGCCTTTTTTCACACGCCAATCACCCCTTTCATCGCGTGCGACTATTGGCGGAGCAGGCGGTGTTGCCTATGGTGCTGACACACTGGTGGTTGCAGATGGTAATAGGGTCGGATCACAGCCACTCAACAATCGAGTCTTGGTTTATCGTAATGTGGGTAGTTTTTTGCCGAAACCTGGTGACGAATTGTCACAGGATGGTGAATGTCCAGCTTGCCTTGGTCTTCCTGATGTTGTGTTGGGCCAGCCGGATTTTGACACGTTTATCCCAAACGTCGAAAATGGCATGCAGAACCCCACTGGTGTTGCAACAGACGGCGTTCGCATTGCGGTAGCGGACACTGATAACAACCGAGTTTTAATTTGGCACAGTATTCCAACTCAAGATGGCCACCCACCCGACGTTGTTATAGGTCAGGGCGATGCCGTTAACAACGCGCCCGGTACATCATCAACTTTGATGCGTGGCCCTCAGGGAGTTTGGTTTGATCAAAGCGGCAAGTTCTTTGTTGCTGATACACAGAACTCACGAGTGCTAATTTACAATTCCGTTCCTACGACGACAGGTGCAGCAGCAGATGTAGTACTCGGGCAGCCTGATTTTGATACGAGACCCGAGCCTGACTTGACTCAATCCAATGTGGACGCCGCGGCAACTACCATGCTCGATCCAGTTGCTGTGACCACCAAAAACAACAAACTATTTGTTACAGATCTAGGCTTCAATCGAATTTTGATTTTCAATGGCATACCTGTTTCGAATAATGCACCAGCTGATGTGGTAGTTGGCCAGCCCAACATGGAGTCGAAGGTTGCTAACAACGTGTCTGAATTGTGTCAGCCTCTGGAAAACCCTCCGGGAGAATCACCAAACGAGGATGACCCAAACGCGGATCTGCTCAACACGAATGCGAGTTTTCCTCTTCGATGTGATCGTACGTTAAGTTTTCCGCGGTTTGCAATTTCGGATGGGGAAAAACTTTATGTTTCCGACGGTGGCAATGACCGCATATTAATTTTTAATGAAATTCCTACTGGCAATGCTCCTTACCCTAACACCGTTATTGGCCAGCAAGACTTCTTTACTTTGTTTGAATCTGATGGTGCGGCGAGTGTTCGCGCACCACAGGCAATAGCCCATGATGGTGAAAATCTCTACGTTACTGATCCATTCGCACGCCGGATACTAGTCTTTACACCAGGAGAGAACCAGATAGTTCAAAATGGATTGCGCAACGCGGCAAGTTTCTTGATTAGAGCAACCGGAACCCTAGTTTTTGATCGCGGGGACAGGTTTGCAACAGATTACTCAGAATTAGGTGATGAGTTTGCGAAAGCGGGCCAGCAGTTTGACGTAGAAATAGGGGGCTCTTTCCTGGCAGATTCACAGCCTGATAAATATACCTATACCGCAGTAGGCGGAGAAACCGCCGAAGCGGTGCGTGATGCCTTTGCAGAGCAGATAAACAATGATCCCAACGCTGTGGCTTTTGCCGAATCGTTTATTGGAGAAGGGGACCACGCCAAAGCGAGAATTCAGTTTGGTGGCAGTGTGCGAGAAGGAGAGGTTGTCACTCTCATGGTCGGAGGACGATCCTACGCAGCGCAGATGCAAGCGGGTGACCCAGCGTTTGTCGTTGTTGACCGGATAAAATTTTTCGCCAAGGTGGACCCTCTGGTAGCGGTTATGCGAGACCCCAAAGATGTGGCAACACTTATGATTGTTGCCCGAGAAGTCGGCCCTATTGGTAACGGCATACCCTACGCTGTACATGTGGAGCAAGGATCGGCCATTACTGTTGCTGCGGAGGGCGATGTACTGAGCGGCGGTGGCCAAGAGCACATCCTGGTTTTATCTGCAAAAGAAGAAGGTCCCATTGGTAATGATCTCCAGCTGAAGTGGTCAAAAAATATTGCTGGGGGTCTTGATATTGACACAACGGGGGCACGCTTTATTGGCGGGAGTGATGCCCGAGAACTGCCAGCGGGCACTCTAGCTACGATTTTCGGAACGGGATTTGCAGACTCAATTTACAGTGCCACGCTTGAAAATGGAAGACTTCCAACTGAACTGGGAGGAGTTAGTCTTTATGCCAACGGCATTTTAGCTCCACTTCTTATGGTTTCACCTACTCAGGTTAACTTTCAAATCCCGTGGGAAACTGCAGGAACGACTGTAAGTGTCTATGTTCGAAGGCGCCTACCCGATGGCAGTATACAAGTTTCTGTGCCACGCGCAACGAATGTGACCAGAGCGGCCCCTGGTTTATTTGCATTTTCTGGCGAGGAGCCACGACGCGCGGTAGCCCTTCATGGACAGGACAAAGCAACTGGTACTGTCGCGATCCAAGCGATTGTTCCGGTCGGACCTGGCGAAGTACAGCCTGGGCTGCCTACGCCTGCTGGTGTCATTGTAACTATTTTTGTTAATGGCAGAAGCTATACCATTGAGACTACGGAAGCCGAATCACCATTTTCGATTCGTGACAGACTTGTTGATCTGATTAATGCTGGAGAAGGAGACCCCGATGTGGTTGCGAAGGCAGATCAAATTGGGTTCTTCTCAGCACGTGCGACTGTCACGTTCAAGGGAGAAATTCGTGCCAATGATACCTTTACAGCTTTCGTCAATGACCGTTTGTACACGGTTATTGCAACAGAGGACGACACTCTACTTAGCATTCGTAACAAGCTTGCCCAAAAGATCAATTCTGGCTTTGGTGACATCGACGTTACCGCAGAACTTATATCGAGTGTTGGGGATCCGCGGTTCCAGATTGTTGCTCGAAAACTGGGTGAGGAAGGCAACAATATTTTCTTCAATATTGCAATTAGCCCGGACGAAAGCCCCACGACTCTAGAGACTGATCTTGGAGAGGATGTCAATACACTAAAAAATGGTAGAACTCCTCCCGTTGTTTTCTTGACAGCGCGGGAAGCTGGCCAGGTGGGTAATGAAATCACTTTTGGGGGAGAGAGTTCTGACATAGTTGGGGTTCGGGTTACCGCAGCAGCCACAAACCTCTGTTGTGGTAACGAAAAATTCTCTCTCATCACACAAGAAAACCCTGCGAGTCCGGGCGAGACGATCATTCTCTACGCGACAGGGCTGGGTTTTACTAGTCCTCTACCTCAGGGGCAAGGACTTGAAAGCGGCATGCCAACCCCTATAGGTCAGCTGTTTAATGTCCCTTTCAATTCTGAAGATTTTGTTTCTGCACTTGCTGGACGTAAAACTGCACAAGTGCGTTGGGTTGGTTTGGCACCTTTATTGATCGGCACCTATCAAATCAACCTGAAACTCTTGGAAGATCTTCCGGATAATCCCGCATTGAAATTGACCATTGCTCAGAAACGTTTCGTAAGCAATCCCGTTACAATTCCTGTTAAGAACATTACACCGCGTCTTAACCGCACTGACGCCAACCCACATAGGTGATAAGGCGCCTTTCTTGTTGGTTGTGACATAAAGACTAAAGGCCAAAGAAAGGCCGGGGTCCGGTCCAACCACTTGATTGCGGGGTCAGTAGTATGGGCCTACGCGCATGGCTCTTGGCCTGTCGGACGTTCTTTACTCAGGCTTTTGCGTATTGAATCGAGGACGCCATTCAGAAAGGCTCCCGATTCTTGGGTAGAAAAACGCTGTCCGACTTGTATAGCTTCATCAATAACGACAGCAGAAGCCGCTGAATTGTTGATCAACTCAGCGACGGCTAGGCGGAGAATATTACGGTCCACTGCTGACATGCGGTCAAGTCTCCAGTGGGCAGCGTGATCACCGATCAATTTGTCAATCCGATCGATTTGGCTAGTAACTACTTCGAAAAGTTCGTTGGCAAAGGAGTCGTCCTTCGGCTCGGGCAAGCGATCCGCGGTCTGTCGCTTCGTGGAGATAGTTTGAAGGTATCTTTCAGTGATTTTGTTTGTAGGGATTCGTGTGAGGTCCCACTGATAAAGCATCTGTAGAGCGCGTTCCCGAGATCTATGTCGCGACGGCATTTTATTTTTCAGAGTTTGCCTCGGAGCGGATTTCTTTCAATAAATTGGCCATCTCGATGGCGGCCATAGCTGACTCAAAACCTTTGTTGCCGCCCTTGGCACCAGCACGGTTAATCGCTTGCTCGAGTGTGTCACAAGTTAGCACCCCAAAGATCGTCGGCACGCCTGTTTCAAGTCCCGCTTGGGCGATTCCCTTGGAGGCTTCTTGCGCAACGTACTCGTAGTGAGTTGTTTCGCCTCGAATTACAGCACCTAGGCAAACTATCGAGTCGTAAACACCGCTGTTGCCCATTTCTTTTGCTGTGGATGGTATCTCCCGCGATCCGGGCACCCACACGACATCACACTCCAAGTGTTTGCCACCACTGCGCTCAACTGCGTCTAGTGCCCCAGCTAACAATCTTTCACTGATGAAGCTATTGAAACGAGCGACAACGAACCCGAGACGCAACCCTCTTGCAGTTAGTTCCCCTTCTATAGCTTGGTAGCGGTCAAACTTTTTTCTCATAGCGCTTTCGTTCTGGAACCTACTGCTGCAGGGCCACGCCAGCTGGCACACCTTCTATTATTCTAAAGGCAATTTGACATGTCGTCAGAGCACCTTTTGGCGAAGCGTTTCGTCGTGGTCATCCAGTGTGTGTTGCAAAAACCCATGGAGGCCTATGCCCACCGATGTTTTCACGGTATTCCATCTAAAATTGTGTCTAGGGCGCCATTGTTTCGGCATGCAGCTGCTGTAACGAATACACCTGGGCTATATTTGCTCGAAGGGCAGCAATACCATCAGCAGCAGCCCTGGCGCCACTAATGGTGGTGATGCATGGAATATTCTTTGTCATGGCTGCACGACGGATCACTTTTTCGTCATCAAATGAATGAGATCCAGCGGGAGTATTCAGTATTAGGTCGACTTGCCCTCCCTTGATCAAATCGACCACGTTGGGTCGCCCTTCATTGACTTTGAAAGCGACCTTGCATTCGATGTCAGCGGCACGAAGCGCAGATGCAGTGCCGCGAGTGGCATAAATAACAAATCCTAAATCGGCGAACTTGCGAGCCACCGTCAGTCCCTCCTGGCGGTTGCGACGATTAACACTGATGAAGACAGCACCTTTTTCAGGCAACGCCTGTCCGGCGCTAATCTGTGCTTTTGCAAATGCCTCCCCAAACGACTCACCAACACCCATAACTTCTCCGGTGGAGCGCATTTCTGGACCGAGAATTGGATCAACACCCGGGAATTTTACGAAGGGAAACACCGGCGATTTAACACAATTCTTTTTAACTTCTAGTATGCCGCTTCCGAAATCATAGTCGCGCAGCTTCTTGCCCACCATCAACCCAACCGCGATTTTCGCCAGCGGAACACCCGTTGCCTTGCTGACATATGGGGCGGTGCGTGAGGCGCGAGGGTTAACCTCTATGACATATACCTTATTGTTATGGATTGCGTACTGCACATTCATCAACCCAATTACGTTCAGAGCCTTAGCCATACGGAAGGTGTAATCACGAATGGTTTTGAGTTGCTCGGGCGGAATAGTCGCTGCTGGTAAAACACAAGAGCTGTCGCCTGAGTGGACCCCCGCTTCTTCTATGTGTTCCATTATGCCGCCAATTAAAACATCTTCCCCATCGCAAAGGGCGTCCACATCAACCTCTATGGCATTTTCGAGAAAACGATCGACTAAAACGGGACGTTCCTGAGAATAGACGACTGCCTCTTTCATATAGTTTTGGACTGTTTGTTCATCGTAGGCAATAACCATGGCGCGTCCGCCCAAAACGTAACTTGGCCTGACCAGTACTGGATAGCCAACTTTCCGGGCCACATTTAGTGCTTCATCTGGGTTTGTGGCTATGCCATTTGCAGGTGAAGGGATGTCAAGTTTTTCTAGTAGTTTGCCGAACCGGTCACGGTCTTCGGCGAGATCTATTGACTCAGGGTCAGTTCCTATTATGGGCACACCATGAGCCTTAAGAGGCAGTGCCAACGTTAGCGGCGTTTGTCCACCAAATTGGACGATAACACCGTTGGGTTTTTCTGTGTCACAGATATTTAATACATTCTCCAACGTCAAGGGTTCGAAATAAAGGCGGTCGCTGGTATCATAGTCCGTCGAAACCGTTTCAGGGTTGCAATTGACCATAATCGACTCCCAACCCATTTCTTGTAGTGCGAAGGAAGCATGACAACAACAGTAGTCGAACTCAATACCTTGTCCAATACGGTTTGGTCCAGCCCCGAGGATAATCACTTTGCGGTGATCACTTGGGTCCGATTCACACTCAGTTTCATAGTCCGAATATAGGTAAGGCGTAAAGCTTTCAAACTCGGCGGCACAAGTGTCAACCCGCTTGAAAATAGACCGGACGTTGGATTCCTTGCGCTTAATCCGTACAGTATCTTCGTCAGTGTTCCACAGTCTTGCCAAACGGTTGTCGGAAAGGCCATATCGTTTAGCTTGCCGGATTTGCTCCGTTGAAACGGTTTCGATCGTTTCCTCTTCAATTTGGTGCTGGAAGTCAACAACAGTTTTCAGTTGCTCAAGAAACCAGGGGTCTATGCTAGTTAGTTCGTTGATTTTCTTGACCGAATAATCTTGTGTCATTGCATAGCGGATATAATTGAGCCGTTCTGGAGATGGCGTCAATAGACGCTTTGTGATCAGTTCGGGTCTATATGTTTCGGAGCCTGCTTTTTTGCCGGTTTCCAGGCTGCGTATTGCCTTCCACAGAGCGCTTTTAAACGTTCGCCCAATGGCCATTACCTCGCCAATGCTCTTCATTTGTATGCCTAGTGATGGTTCACTTCCGGGAAATTTTTCAAATTGCCACTTTGGAACTTTGACGACTACGTAGTCTATGGTTGGTTCGAAGCTGGCGGGAGTCTTTTTCGTTATGTCATTTGGAATTTCGTCCAACCGCAACCCAACTGCCAACTTTGCTGCGATTTTTGCAATCGGGAAGCCAGTTGCTTTCGATGCCAACGCTGAGCTGCGTGAGACACGAGGATTCATTTCGATCACAACCATACGTCCTGTTGTCGGCTCTATAGCAAACTGTACATTTGAGCCGCCTGTATCGACACCGATTTCTCGAAGACAAGCCAGGGCACCATCACGCATCATTTGGTACTCGCGATCAGTTAAAGTTTGTGCTGGGGCAACTGTTATCGAGTCGCCCGTGTGAACACCCATTGGGTCGAAATTTTCAATTGAGCAGATTATGATGCAGTTGTCATTCAGATCCCGCATCACTTCCAGTTCAAATTCTTTCCACCCAAGCACACTTTCTTCTATCAAAACTTCATGGACAGGGGATATTTCCAATGCACGGGTAAGCAACTCAATGGCTTCTTCGCGGTTGTAGGAAAGGCCACCACCACTGCCGCCCAATGTAAAACTAGGACGAAGGACCACTGGGTAACCAACCTCGTCTGCAAATGTCATGCCGTCCTCAAGATTATTGACCAGTTTGGACAGAGGCACATCCAGACCGATTTTTCTCATGGCATCCTTGAAGAGTAATCGATCTTCGGCCTTTTTAATAGCTTCCAGTTTCGCACCGATCAGTTCAACCTCAAACTCCTCGAGTATGCCAGCCTCAGCTAGATCTACAGAAAGGTTTAGACCGGTTTGTCCACCGACGGTCGATAGTAGAGCATCAGGGCGCTCATGACGGATGATCTCTTTAAGGTACTCAAGTGAGAGTGGTTCGATATAAGTGCGCTCGGCCAACTCAGGATCAGTCATGATAGTGGCCGGGTTGGAGTTAACTAATATGACCTCGTAGCCTTCGTCGCGCAACGACTTGCAGGCTTGTGTTCCGGAGTAGTCAAACTCACAAGCTTGGCCTATGACTATTGGGCCTGAGCCAATGATTAGAATCTTCTGAATGTCTGTCCGTTTAGGCATGGATCGGTTAGTTGTTTACATCGATCGTAACTACGGGCGACTCAGGGTTGTACATATGTTCGCCCGACTCATTATAGACGCCCTGTCGTGAACCTCTTAAAAATCTGAGAATAAATGCAGACGAAAGGGAAAATTAAAAAATGCAGAGATTGTTATTCGTACGAGGATTTACTCCTAGAGTCTCGTTTGATACCCCCGCATCATGTCGACGAATTGCCCAAATAAATAACGGGAATCGTGTGGCCCTGGGGCTGCTTCCGGATGGTACTGAACACCGAACAGGGGGTCTTTTCTACTCCGAAAACCCTCCAGGGTATGGTCGTTCAAATTTAGGTGTGTGACCTCTGTTTCGGTTGCATTCAGAGAATCGGGATCCACAGCAAAACCATGATTTTGAGAAGTAATTTCTATTTTGCCGGTCTGTTCGTGTCGTACCGGGTGGTTGACTCCATGGTGCCCAAATTTCAGTTTAAATGTTTCACCGCCAACCGCCAGCCCCAAAATTTGATGTCCTAGACAAATACCGAACAGTGGTATCCGACCAATCAACTGCCGGACATTGTTGATCTGCATCTTGAGTGGCTCTGGGTCACCTGGGCCATTTGAAAGAAATACCCCGTCAGGCTTGAGGGCCAGGACATCTTCTGAGGATGTGATCGCCGGTACCACCGTCACACGGCATCCCAGCTGGACAAGTTGACGTAGGATGTTATGCTTGATCCCAAAATCGTATGCCGCTACGTGCAGTGTTGTTTCGGGTGTAGGTTCTACTTGTTCGGAGGGTGAGCAGGGTGTAATGCCGCGTGTCCATTCATAACACTGAGAGGTTGAAACCCCGGTGGCCAGATCGAGTCCGGTCATTTCTGGTATTTCGCGAGCCTTAGCGATAAGCTTGGCCGGATCTGTCTCAATCGATGAAATCACGCCCACCTGTGCGCCCTTAGATCTTAGATGGCGTACCAATGCGCGAGTATCTATTTCGGTGATGATTGGGATGCGTTGCTTTGCGAGAAAGTCAGCAGCATGTTCCGTGGAACGCCAATTACTAGCAACGCCGGAGAACTCCCGTACTACAAGCCCTTCAATATAAGGCCTGGCTGATTCGTTGTCTTGGCTATTAGTTCCGTAATTGCCAATTTGAGGGTTTGTCAAAATAACGATCTGGCCGCTGTAGGAAGGGTCAGTAAAGATTTCCTGGTAACCGGCAATGCCGGTGTTGAAAACTACTTCGCCGTAAGCTTCGCCTTTTGCACCAGCGGATTGTCCGAAGAAATAGCGGCCGTCTTTCAGGGCGAGTACCGCGTCGTGAATCATTCAGTTACCTCAACTGCCGGGATGTGCCCACTGGATGACTCTGTGTCTTCAATTCCAAAATGGGCTAGTGACCCTATACGAGCAAACGGCCAGTAGGAAAATACCGCCTGGCCGATGATGAAACTCCGGTCGACAGTCCCCCAATTCCGACTGTCGCTCGACGTACTCCGGCGGTCTCCCAAGACATAGAAGTGATCCGTAGGGATTTCAATAGCCTCATAACTTGACACATCCCCGTACTCTGGGCGTAGGTACGGCTCTGTGGTCAATTCACCGTTTAGGATCAGGCGACCATTCATGAAGGCAATCTGATCACCAGGGAGTCCAACGACTCTCTTGATGTAATACTTTTGAGGTTCAAGCGGGAATTGAAAGACTACAACATCGCCGCGTTGAATTGAGCCAAAATCATAAATAAATTTATTAACGAAAACTCGTTCTTGGTCCTCTAGCCAGGGCATCATGCTCGTACCTTCAACTTTGACTGGCTGATAGAGAAAAACGATTACCACCATGGCAATTACAATCGAAACTGTTATGTCGCGAGTCCAAGTCTTCAAGTCTAGCCACGATGGTCTGGATTTAGGCTCTTGTGCGAACGAGGGTCCAGTTTGAAGCGGTTCGAAGCCCTGTTGGTGTTGGTGGTTTGAATCGAGGATTTTCACTACGGCGAAGATGAGTTGTTAAAACACCTTATCCATTTCTAGCATGCTTTACCAGTCCACGACAACAACCTTGCTTTCAGTTAGAAGATATGGTCGAATCGAACGGGGATCAAATCCATGCGAGCTGCTCTGATTATCCCAGCATTGAACGAAGAAGCGTCGATAGAGGCTACTCTAGATGAAGTTCCAACGGAGTTGTATGAACAAATCTTGGTCGTTGATAATGGCTCGTCTGATCGCACTTTTCAAGTCGCCCTTTCTCGTGGAGTCACTGTCCTATCGGAACCGAGGCGCGGTTACGGCAACGCTTGTCTATGTGGCCTCGCCGCTTTGTCAAAAGATATCGACGTCGTGGTTTTTATGGATGCCGATGGGAGTGATGTACCACTTGAAGCTGAGCGACTTCTCGCGCCAATCGTGGCTGGACACTCCGATGTCGTGTTGGGTAGTCGAACCCTAGGTGATGCAGAAGTTGGATCATTGAATACCCACCAACGCACTGGAAATGTTATAGCAACCCTGCTTATCAGGTTGTTCTGGCGGTATCACTACACCGATTTAGGACCGTTTCGCGCTTTGCGGCTTTCGAGTTTACGTGAGTTAAAGATGAGTGACTCCAACTATGGTTGGACTATCGAGATGCAAATCAACGCAATACGTGCTGGACTACGGATTGCAGAAGTGCCCGTCTCGTATCGTCGTCGTCGTGCCGGATGCAGCAAAGTTTCAGGGTCTGTTTGTGGAAGTTTTTCTGCAGGAGTAAAAATTCTCTGGACTGTTGTTCGTTTAAGGCTGACTCATTGGTAATCAGATCTCATAATCGGGCATTCGCTGCCGGCCCCATTTAACATGGGCCCAAATGCGTTCATGCAGGAAGTAACCGCCCATTTTGGCTACACCGTCGACGAGCCCCACTCCAAATGCTACGTCTAGTCTGCCACTGAAAAAGTAGGCGATACTCCCCGTAACAAGCGACCCAAAGAAGCGGTAGCTGGCGGCTTTAGCGATGCTGCGCTTCTTGCTTTCAATCATATTCCCTACTTTACCGATCGGGAATGGGGTAAATACATGCTATCACGATACAGGGTATATTTTCGATGTTTCGACGTAGCACTCACAAATTTTTAAGGAGTCAAGGGGAAAGATAATCAGCAACAGCGTTAAATGAAATCCAATAGCTGCAGAGTTGGGAGTTTGTAAGGAATACTAAAGTTGCTACCCCTAAGTTTTTATTTTCTAAAATTGACAGTCCGTAAAAGGCAACCCTATAATTATTTTTAGGGTGACCTAAAAATGGGCCTAGCGACACTTGTTCTACTGATTTCTGTTCTTTCAGCGTCGCCGGGAGTGGTTCGTGCTGAAACTGACTCCATACGTCGTATAGAAGAGCTTGAAAAGCGTATTATTCTTCTCGAACAAAAAATCCGTCAACTCGAATCCGTTGGGCAGCCTGAAGAAGTTTTAGCCAAAACAGACGAACCAACGACTGAAGAACCTTCTCCAGCATTTCCGTCGGAAAACTTGCCTGCTACTGCAGTCAGTCATGCGACTCGTCAGGTGCACGTGAATGAAGCATCAACACAGGATGACCTGGAGACCTCTGAAGTCCGTTTGCCAATCTCCGGCTACATGGATTTTCACTTCAACAAAATCCAGAACCAAGATAGCAAGCTCGATTTCCATCGGTTTGTACTACTGTTTGGTCATAGCTTCACCGATCGCATTCAGTTTTGGTCAGAGCTTGAAATTGAACATGCGTTTGTTTCAGGAGAAGGAGAATTTGGTGAGATCGAGCTTGAGCAAGCCTATCTTGATTTCCTTTTCAAGCCGTGGATGAATTTTCGCGGGGGCATGCTGTTAGCGCCAGTCGGTATCCTCAACGAACGTCACGAGCCACCTTCCTTCCAAGGTGTCGAACGCACGTTTGTTGACACGATGATCGTGCCGAGCACATGGTTTGATTCTGGGGCAGGAGTGTTTGGTGACCTCGGCAAAGGGTTTGTCTACAGGGCTTATGTGATGTCACCACTCGACGCGACAGGTTTTGATGCAGAGGAAGGCTTACGCGGTGGCCGACAAAAAGGGTTTCAATCTGTGACAAAGAACGTGGCCTACACTGGACGTCTTGAGTACCATGGCTTCCCAGGACTCTCATTGGGGTCGAGTTATTGGATCGGCAATACGGGCTTCAACCTTGCCGATATCAACCCGCGTGTTAGGTTGGTGGAGTTTGACGGGCGCTACAGTGTCAGACGATTTGACTTTCGGGGGCAGTTTGCTGATGTATCAATCAGTCATACCAGCGAGTTGAACAGCATGCTACAACGCGGCATGGGAGTCAGTCCCAACATTGCTCGCCAATTGCGTGGGTTTTATGGTGAAGTCGGTTACCATCTACTCCCTGAGTCAACACCCCACGATATAGTTGCCTTTTTTCGTTACGAAAACTTTGACACACAGCGGCGCATGGCGCCAGGTTTTCTGCCACTCAAACAGTTTGACCGGGAAGCTTACGTGATTGGTGCAACTTACTATCCGGAGCCAGATGTAGCTATCAAGTTTGATTACTCGATTCTTAGTAATAAAAGTTCGATCATCAAAGCGAACAACTCTTTCAACTTAGGTTTGGGGTGGTGGTTTTGACACGTACTCATCTACCGAACTACGTTCAGCACATGATTGTTCGCTCTCGTTGGATTGGAACAGTGCTCATACTTTTCAGCGTTGCTATGGTCGGTGTCGCGCGGCCAGCTCTAGCCGAGCGGGTTGGTGAGGACGCTGAAGTTCGTGTCGTAAATGTCTTAGCCGAACGTTTTTTTTTCATACCTTCTCGTTTCAGAGTTAAACCCGGTGAACTGGTCGAACTCCGAATCCGTAGTGCGGACACCAATCATGGGTTTCGTATTCGAAAGGCTGGGATAAACGTCGTTATTCCAAAACGAGGCAGGGGCGCTGCTCGCGTACGTTTTCAGGCTGACGACAAGGGTACGTACGTTTTCGAATGTTCGAAGGCTTGCGGAGCAGGACATAACATGATGCGCGGCACGATTATTGTTAAGTAGGACCCAGTGGCAATGCGTTGTTCTAAACAAAACAGAATGAGACCGGATCATCGCTTGGCCGCTGTGATTCTAGCGGCTGCACTAACGAGTGGGTTATCTGGGCTGGCTTCAGGGCAAAGCAGCTCTTTCCCAGTTGGTGCCAAAAACTTCATGAATGCCTCGAAATTGTCAATGCCACGTAGTCCGGTCCCTGGCTCTGGGCCATCTTTGGGGTCCGGACGAAGGTCACACAATTCGAGTGTCTCTGGGTCAACCCCCGCTGCAATTTCTTCCATGAGAATCATGCAGCCTGGTAACCCTCTTGTAGGGATTACGGCGGAGGAGTTCGAACGATTTCGATTGGGGTTGGAGGATTTTGTTGAGGTAGAAAACGCTGCGGAAGGTCTTGGTCCAGCGTATAACGGAACAGGCTGCTCAGCGTGCCACAATTCGCCCGCTATTGGTGGGATTAGCCCGGTTTCGGAAATACGTGCGGGGCGTCTTGATGCGGAAGGAAATTTTGAAGTTCTTGGCGGCCACACCCTGTTTCAGCTTTTTTCGATCCCCAACCATGCCTGTCAGCCGATCATACCTCCAGAAGCCAATGTTATAGCGAAGAGGATACCGATACCACTGTTTGGTGCTGGGCTAATTGAGGCGATTGCCGATGAAACAATATTGGGTCTGGAAGACCCCGATGATCAAGACAACAATGGCATCAGTGGTCGGGCAGCAAGAATCATTGACGTGGCAACCGGTCGCGAACGGATAGGGCGTTTCGGCTGGAAAGCACAGCACGCAACCTTGCTGGCCTTTGGGGCTGATGCTTATCGTAATGAGATGGGGATCACTAACGATCTTTTTATGGAAGAAGTTGCAGCGGGGGTTGACCCAGAGACACTCGAATTGTGTGACCTTCGTCCGGACCCCAAAGATGGCCCAGAGCCAGGGACCGGACTACGTGGCATTGACAATTTCGAGGCATTCATGAAGTTTTTGGCACCGATCGAAAAAGAGCCACTTACCGAAGAGGCTGCCTGGGGAGAACAGCTGTTCAGTTTGCTAGGTTGCGTGGCTTGTCACGTTCCTGTGCTATATACTGCACCAACAGAAAATCGTATTTTCAACGAGAGAGAAGTCCGGCTTTTTTCAGACTTACTACTCCACGATGTGGGGACTGGTGATGGAATTGCTCAGGAAGCTGCTCTGCCAAATGAGATCCGTACACCTTCACTATGGGGGTTGAGGCTAAGACGTCCTCTCTTACACAACGGAAGTGCTGCAACACCCGAGCAGGCGATCAGAGCCCACAAGTCGGAAGCCGAGGCAGCACGCAAAGGGTTTGAAGATCTTTCTGAGCAAGAACGGGCGGCGCTTCTAGCATTTTTGAATGCGCTGTAAAATATCCGACTGGCGATAGAAGGATTTCGGATAGGAATCACCAGCTACATAGGGGTGCTTCAGGCTAGCTCTTAACACAGCGACTGACTTCCGGTGTCACTCAGAAGCTATTCTTCACAACCGAAATCTCTGTGATGGAAATCGATCCTCGAAAACATACGTCTACATCTGATCCATCTTGTCGTTGACGGTGGCTGTATTTTCCATTGTATTTGTAGTTGCCGTCCTCGCTTGATTCGAAGCTGAGAGGTAGTGGAGAAGGATCGAGTGAACAGAAGACCACATTGGGAAGACTCTTCTCTAAGGAGACAGATGGGAGATTAACGTTCCAAAACGTTCCCGGCTGGGAAGTTTTTGCGATTAGCTTTTTAAGAATTACACCGGCCCAACTGGTGGCACGTTCCCAATCTTGATCGGTGAGGGGATGGTTGTGGTATTGCGAAATAGCGATACCGGGTACACCATACAAGGCGGCTTCACGAACTGCAGCAATAGTCCCCGAGTAATAAGCGTCTACGCCGAGATTGCCTCCGTGGTTAATACCAGATAACACCCAATCAAAAGATGCTTCTAAGTTGTGAAAGGCTATACGAACGCAATCGGCGGAGGTTCCATCGATGGCATAAGTTTCGTTTGAACGCTGATCCACATGAAGAGCACGATCAGTAGTTGTTCTGTGTGAGCAGCCAGAAACTGCCAGCTTTGGAGCTGCGACAATGATGTCGCCGAGTCCGGCGGCCGCACGGCGAAGAGCAATAAGACCTGGAGCGTTAACTCCGTCATCATTTGTTATGAGTATTCGCATGGAAGTAATGGCTCGCTGTAATGACGAGTGCTACTTTTTGAGGCGAAAACGACTAGGGCTGAGAGAACGTATGGCTAGCCTGGTCTTTCCTTGGGTTGCGAGCTCAGCTAGGATTTTTCCCGTTACAGGGGCCATCATGATGCCCTTTTTGAAATGTCCCGCACCCACAAACATATTTTTCTGCCCGGGCACAAGACCAACCACGGGCTTGGCATCCTCACAATACGGACGAAAGCCCGACCAGCAGCAGGTTTCGGAGCGTCGTGCGACTGAGGGGAGCAACTCGTTCATTTCGTTACGGATTGAAGAAGTTGTTTTTTCATCGACGCCGCGACGAAAACCCACGTCCTCCACTGATCCGCCACCAGCAATGTGACCTTCAGGCAATTGCCAGTAGTAAAAATTCGGTGTCATGATAGTGTGGTTTAGGGTGTGCCGTATTGGTTCTGTGGCCATCAAAGTGCCGCGCATGGGTTTTATTGGTGGTCTCCAGTTCAACACCTCCGTCAAGAGGGGTGTCCATGCGCCAGTCGTCACTATCGTCGTGCCGGCTGAAATGGTGCCCTGGTTTGTTTCTATCTGCGGCGCAAGGGTTTCGACTGTAACACCAAGTGCGAAGGTCACTTCTTTTTCACGCAAATAGTGAGCTAAACGGGCGGCAAGACGCCCGGGATGTAAACATCCCTCATCAGGGTAAAAGACGGCTCCCCTTGTCGGTTTTTGCAGTTTTGGCTCTAGTTCTCCAACTTGCTTCGCCGAAATACTTTCTGCACGAAACCCAGCTTTATTGACGGTCTTAACAATAGTGGATCTTTGTGAAGCTTCTTTGGAGGTGAAACATAGCTGGAGCATTCCGGGTTTGCGTAGATCGAAATCGAAACGTTCATCCAGTTCCTCGTATAGCTGCCGTGTTTTCTTAACCAGAGAGGATAGGGTGCCCATCTCGCGACTCTGTTGAGCAAACCACAAACCTCCTGCATTTGATCCACTAGCTTCCCCCAGAACGGTGCTGCGGTCTATTACACAAATGTTATTGGCGCCAGCTTCGGTAAGGTAGTAGGCGGTCAACAGCCCAACCATCCCAGCACCGACGATGACGAAGGATGCATCGCCTGGCAATTCGGTGCTTTGCTGTAGCGAATCACGCAACTCCCGTGGGAGAGTACGGAACCAGATCGAATCCTGCATTCACTCATCGTAGCAGGGTAATGCAACACCTCCTTAGCATCCGAGTCGCGCGGATACGGAAACGACGGGCAGTAAAACAGGTAAAGTGGTGGCGTGTTTACCCTCAGACACTAAGGATGTAGACATACCTGCAATCAAGAAACAATCTCCTGTGATCTGTACGGAGAGCCCTTTATGTAGGTAAAGGTGTGTAGATGTTTGGAGCGGATACGAAAATGCTGTTGTCTCTTCAGAATGACAATTTAGTTTTGCCGTGTCGTTTCATCTCTCGCACAGCCATAATATCTAGTATGCCCAACAAGAGTGTCAGTTTGGAGACAGGTTTACCAGATACTATCTATGAGCTGATCGCTCGCCAAGCTCAGCAGCAACCTGAGCATTTTGCGCTTACAGGTTTGAATGGCCTTTCGTTAAATTATCGAGGGTTGTTGGCGCAGATCAACCGAACAATTGCATCGTTGAACTCGCGAGGGATTGGGCGACAAGATTGTGTTGCATTGGTGCTGCCCAATGGGCCTGATCTCGCGACCGCTTTTCTTGCAATTGCTGCTGGGGCAACTTGCGCTCCACTCAATCCTGGCTATCGCCGGGAAGAATTTGAATTTTATTTGAAAGATCTACGAGCCAAAGCACTTGTTGTAAGTGCAAGATCGGATTCGCCCGCTGTAGAAGCTGCTATTGCGATTGGTGTGAATGTGATCGAGCTTGAGTCCGGAGGTTCAGATGAACCCGTTGGGACGTTCTTTCTCCGTGGCCCAGATGGCAGTCATGGCCCTGGAGCGGGCCCTGCTCGCAATGCTTTTGCGGCATCTCGTGATACGGCCATGGTGCTCCACACATCTGGAACGACTTCGCGTCCAAAGATCGTGCCGTTAAGTGGGGCCAATATCTGTGCCTCAGCTCACCATATAGCTCGCACGCTGAAACTTGTACCTCAAGATCGTTGTCTCAATATCATGCCACTTTTCCATATCCACGGTTTGATGGGAGCCGTTGCAGCTTCTGTGGCAATAGGTGCCGAGATCGTTTGCACACCAGGTTTCGATGCCATGAAATTTTTTTCATGGGTACGTGATTTTAAGCCGACCTGGTACACCGCAGTACCCACTATGCATCAGGCGATTTTGGGTAGGGCTCTGCGTAATCGGGATATCGTGGACAACTCACAGTTGAGATTTATCCGCTCCTCGTCTGCCTCACTTCCACCACAAGTGATGAAGGAGCTAGAGAGTCTCTTCGGTGCTCCAGTGATCGAATCCTATGGAATGACCGAGGCAGCTCATCAAATGGCTTCAAACCCACTCCCGCCTGGTATCCGAAAACCAGGTTCGGTTGGCATAGCCGCCGGACCAGAAATCGCCGTAATGGATGAAAAAGGAAATTTGCTCAGTAATGGCACTGTCGGAGAAGTTGTGATTCGTGGGCCCAACGTAGCCGTGGGATATGAAAATAATCCAACTGCTAACGCTGAAGCATTCACAGACGGGTGGTTTAGGACAGGTGACCAGGGCTTTCTGGATGGGGACAAGTATTTGACGATTACTGGTCGATTGAAGGAGATCATAAATCGCGGCGGGGAGAAGATTTCACCGAGAGAAGTGGACGAAGTTTTACTTGACCACCCAAGTATTCAGCAAGCGGTTACCTTCTCTGTGCCACACTCAAAGTTAGGAGAAGAGGTTGCTGCTGCAGTGGTTCTTCGCGAAGGTTTGGAAGTTAAAGAACGAGACATTCGTTCATTTTTATCGCAACGATTAGCAGATTTCAAGGTGCCAAGAAAGATTGTATTTCTAGACGAAATTCCCAAGGGTCCAACCGGCAAGCTGCAAAGAATTGGCTTGGCTGAGAAGTTAGGGCTCGTTTAATAGGGCCCTTGAACGGTATTTTAGGGACAGCAGATGCACGACTTTGGTTTGACACTCCGAAAAAGCGCTCGATAGGATGAATGGACTACCCTTATCCGGAGCCGGAGTAGCTCAGGTGGTCAGAGCGAGGGCCTCATAATCCCTAGGTCGGCGGTTCGAGTCCGCCCTCCGGCACCATCCATCGTTAGTTACAGGTACTGAGTCGGAACTGCAGCGAAGCATTTAGTATGTGTTTTTCCCCTCGTAGTGCGGATGATGCACATGGGGATATTATTACGTGTGTTGTCGAGGCAAGCTAAGCTGATAGAGTCCACTTTTCATAAGCAACACGAGGGGAGTTTTTTGTGAACAAGTCAGATTATGTATCTGTTGCTGCAGAGATTGTTAAAGAAGCAGGTGCTGTTGTTGAGCACTATTACGAACGCCGCCCTGAAATTGAATATAAAGGGAAGTCTGATCTTGTTACAGTTGCTGATCGAGCATCTGAAAAGCTTGTCGTGGAAAAACTTCGTGCTCGGTTCCCCAATCATGGCATCATTGGTGAAGAAGGCAGTAATCTAGACATCGATGCGGACTACTGCTGGTACATAGACCCGATCGACGGAACAACCAATTTTGCTCACGGGTACCCACTTTTTAATGTAAGTCTGGGTCTGGCCTACAAGGGTGAAATCGTCGCAGGTGTGGTATATGACCCTATTCACAAGGAATGTTTCACTGCTGAAAAAGGCTCGGGTGCCTATCTCAACAACCGCAAAATTCAGGTGTCTTCAACGCCGGGAATTGAACAGGGGCTCTTTGCTACCGGATTTCCGAGTGCTCGCCGTCCTGAAATCAGTTTAAACCTCTATTTTTTCCATCAGGTTTCGATGCTTACGCATGGCACGCGACGTGCCGGCTCAGCGGCTCTCGATCTGTGTTTTGTTGCTTGCGGTCGTCTCGATGGTTTTTGGGAATTTGGCCTAAACTCCTGGGATGCAGCGGCAGGGATTCTAATGGTCACCGAGGCGGGTGGTACTGTCAGTGACATGCATGGAAGCCCATACCAGCTTGGAGGGGTTGATTTGGTAGTTACAAACGGGTCTGTACATGGCGAACTGCTAGAATTGTTCGCCGAACTATTTCAGGGCAAATACCGCGTTCCTCTTCCGGTAGCGGGTGCGTGGGAGTAGGGGAAATAAAGGATTTTACTCCCTAAATCGGCTTAAATAGCTAACATTACAAAGGGAAAGAGACGCTGTACTTGCGCTACTAATGGGTGAATGGTAGGCTTGAGTGTTTAAGAAAAAGAGGGTTCCCGCTTCTTTCCGCAAGGGAAGATAGGGGCGGAGTATGCCTATGGACAGGATTGTTGACCTCATAAGAAGCAAACGAGATGGAGAAGAGCTATCTTTTGAGGATTATGAGCGACTGATTAGCGCGTATGCTCGGGGAGAGGTGACCGAATATCAGATGGCGGCCTTGCTGATGGCGGGCTGTTGCACCGAGTTCACAGACAACGAGGCAACCGCACTCACTTCGGCGATGCTTAAGTGCGGCGAACGCCTGGACCTCTCTGCCATAGAGCGACCGAAAGTAGACAAACATTCGACGGGTGGAGTTGGAGATAAGGTCAGTTTGATTGCTGGGCCGATTGCGGCAGCCGCGGGTATCGTTGTGCCGATGGTTTCGGGGCGTGGCCTGGGTCACACGGGTGGCACTCTCGACAAACTGGAGTCGATTCCGGGGTTGAGAACCACTATAACACCAGTGCAGTTCCAACAACAGGCCGCTGAACACGGATTGGTTTATGCTGCCCAAAGCAATGAAATTGCTCCGGTCGACAAGAAATTGTATGCGCTGAGAAATGCGACGGCAACGGTCGATTCACTTGCCTTGATTGCGTCTTCGATCATGTCGAAGAAACTGGCTGAGGGATTGAACGGATTGGTGCTTGACGTTAAAGTTGGGCGGGGGTCCTTGATTCCGGGACGTAGAGAAGCTCGACGGTTGGCGCAGCTAATGATTAGTATTGGGCGACGCATGGATGTTAGCGTGCAGGCGTTGCTAACAGATATGAATGAACCACTTGGGTTCACAATCGGTAACGCTCTAGAAGTCATGGAGGCCGCTCAGGCTCTCCAGAACCAAGGCCCCCCTGATTTAGTAGGCCTGTCAATAGAGGTTGCTGCACGAATGATCTACTTAGGTGAGTCAAATCGGTCGATAGAGAGTGCTCGTGACCAAGCCCAGGAATTACTGACAGATGGGTCGGCATTAGCCAAATTTACTGCGGTCATTGCGGCACAAGGTGGTGACGCGGAGGTTCTGACTGACTTCCAGCGACTACCCAATGCTACTGGTGAACAGATCATTACTTCACCGCGGACAGGCTTCATTAGTCGTATCAATGCAGATGATATTGGTCAGGCTGCTTCCATGCTCGGAGCTGGTCGTGACAGCATGGATGACGATATTGATCATGCAGTAGGCGTCGTTCTGCAGTGTAAGGTGGGTGACCAAGTAGCCGAAGGTTCTCGGCTTTGTGCTCTCTACTACACTGATGAAACCAATGTGCAAGAGGCAGTGCAATTAGTAGAGGATGCTTTCCGGCTCTCTGCTTCACAGCCAGAGCCTCGCGAGTTAGCGCTTGATCTGGTACAGTAGCCCCGCGGGCTTGAACTGTTTTCGTTGAGGCCCCAGATCGAGCTAACCATGGGAGTCTTGGGCCTCATATTCATATTAGTTGTGGCCTATTCCCTTTCTCTGAATCGAAGAGAGATACGACTACGTTTGGTTGTGTGGGGTCTCGGGCTTCAGTTTCTTCTCGCATTTTTAGTATTGAAAACCCCTTTCGGGAAAATCTTTCATGTAGTCGGCCAGATCATAAATCGGTCCATGATTTACGCTGAACAAGGTAGCGTTTTTGTGTTTGGAGACCTAGCGAAACTCGATGGCCCTGCGGGTTCTATCTTCGCGTTTCAGGTCCTACCGTTGATACTTTTTGTTTCGGCACTTTTCGCCGTGCTTTATCACTTACGTTTTATGCAACTTGTTGTCAAGGGCATCGCCGTAGTGATGCAGCGCCTTATGGGGACAAGCGGCGCTGAATCATTGAATGTTGCGGCGAATATTTTTATGGGTCAATCTGAAGCACCATTAACAATTCGCCCATATCTTGCTCGCTTAACGCGATCGGAACTAATGACTGTGATGACCGGAGGGATGGCGACGATTTCAGGGGCTCTGCTAGTCGCTTATGTGCGTATTGGTGGTGTTCCAGCAGAACATCTTGTGACCGCTGTAGTTATGACTGCACCAGCCTGTATTCTGCTAGCCAAGATGATTGTTCCAGAAATTGAAACACCCGAGACTCTAGGCTGTGTCCCAAAGAATGATGACCAAGAGGATGTCAATGTTGTTGATGCTGTGGCTCGTGGGACGAGTGAAGGGCTTTATCTGGCTCTAAACGTCGGAGCTATGCTAATTGCCTTTGTCGGCTTGATTGCTCTTTCAAACGGTTTACTTAGTTGGATCACGGAACTACCTGGATTTGATTTTGTCCCATCCAGTCTGGAGCATTTTTTTGGGATGCTCTTTTCACCCGCAGCGTGGTTGCTTGGTGTTCCTTGGAAAGATGCTTCAACGGTTGGAAATTTGTTAGGGACGCGCATGGTATTAAACGAGTTTGTCGCCTACGCGCAGTTGGGATCCATTCGTGAAACTCTCGATCCAAAATCAGTTTTAATCGCCAGTTATGCTCTATGTGGTTTTGCGAATTTCGGTTCCGTTGGTATTCAGGTTGGAGGTATCGGATCACTGATTCCAGAACGCCGCCATGAGTTGGCAAAGCTTGGTTTTCGGGCTATGCTGGCGGGCACGATGGCAAACTTTATGACTGCCTGCATTGCCGGCTTAATTATCCGGTAAAGCCAAATTTTCACCTATTGGTCAGCCTGAGTCACAGCACCCTGTGCTGCTGATGAAACTAGTGCAGCATACTTCGCAAAGACACCGCTGGTATACCGTGTTTTGGGTGCCTTCCACGATGCCAGTCTCTGTTTGATTGCATCATCATCAAGCTCAACTTCGAGACAGCGTTTGTCTACATCTATGACAATAGTATCGCCGTTTTGCAGAGCCGCTATTGGGCCGCCACGAAATGCCTCCGGTGCTACGTGGCCGATCATAACACCTCGAGTCGCCCCACTGAAGCGCCCGTCAGTCATAAGAGCCACACTTTCACCTAGCCCTTCTCCAACGATGGCGGCGGTTACACCCAACATTTCTCGCATGCCGGGGCCGCCAGCGGGGCCCTCGTAGCGAATTACCATTACGTCACCGGCATGAATTTTCTTTTCTGTTACGGCACGCATAGCCTCTTCTTCGTTGTCAAAGACGCATGCGGGACCACGGTGATAACTGCGCTCATGGCCAGCCACCTTAAGCACGCAACCATCCGGAGCAAGGTTACCTTTGAGAATTACTAGACCACCTGTAGGTTTGATTGGGTTGGCAACGGCGCGAATGACATCTTGCCCTTCATTTTCTGAAGCTGTAGCGGAAGCTTCAGCAAGTGTTTTTCCTGTGATGGTTTTTTGCGATCCATCCGCATAACCTCCTTCGACCAGTCGTTTAGCTATTAGTTGGATACCACCAGCCTGGTCCACATCTGCAGCAACGTACTTTCCGCCGGGTTTCAGGTCCACAAGTAGAGGTGTGCGGCGACTGATATCATCGAAGTCTTCTATCGAAAGCTTGACACCGGCATCACGTGCTATTGCTAAAAGATGTAAAACGGCATTGGTGGATCCACCAGTAGCAGCTACGCTAGCGATGGCATTCTCAAATGATTTGCGGGTTAAGATGTCTCTGGGACGGAGATTTGCCCGCAGGGCATTCATGACTATCTCTCCAGCATGAACCCCAACAGCATTTTTTCGTTCATCGGTCGCTGGGACACTTGCGCTACCGATTGGTGATAACCCTATCACTTCCATAACCGTTGCCATTGTGTTGGCTGTGTATTGGCCACCGCAAGCACCAGCTCCAGGGCAAGCTACGTTCTCGAGCTCCAACAATTCAGCATCACTCATCTTGCCGGCAGCGTGGCGCCCGACAGCTTCAAAAACGTCTTGGATTGTTACATCTTTGTTTTGAAAGCGCCCGGGCATGATCGATCCGCCATACAAAAGGACAGAAGGAATATCGAGTCGCGCCAAGGCCATTGCCCCTGCAGGGATGGTCTTATCACAGGCGACAAGCGTGATCATTGCATCGAACATGTAGCCTCGCCCTGTGAGTTCTATAGAATCAGCTATTAGTTCTCGGCTAACCAGTGAGGCCTTCATACCTTCTGTGCCCATTGTTACGCCATCGCTGATAGCGATCGTATTGAACTCCATTGGCGTACCTCCAGCAGCCCGGACACCCTCCTTGACTTTAACGGCCAGCTCGCGGAGGTTAAAGTTACATGGCATGGTCTCGATCCAAGTGTTAGCAATACCAACAATTGGTTTGGCGAGATCGTCGTCTGTAAAGCCGATGGCCTTTAGCATCGAGCGCGCCGGGGCGCGGTCACGACCATCAGTAATATTGCTGCTAGCATGTTTTAACGGGTTTGACATGAAGAACTCCCACTGTTACGGCTCCACTATTTTACCGTAATGAGGAGCTAGTTCTGAGCACCGATGTTCTTACTCGTGGCAAGGACAACCCTCGTGGTGTCTGGCCACTGGTAACTACAGGTTGAACCGGGACACATTGTAAGCGGTGTTACAATCAGGTCGGGTTTGCCGGACTGACAGCCGCCGCGTCTTTTAGACGGGGAGGAAAGTCCGGTCTCCACAGGGTAGCGTGCCGGTTAACGGCCGGGAGGTCACCCTCAAAGGGTGGCTTACGGAAAGTGCCGCAGAAAATATACCGCCGTGCCTTTGTGCACGGTAAGGGTGAAAAGGTGTGGTAAGAGCACACCGCGTCTCAAGTAATTGGGACGGCAGGGTAAACCCCACGCGGAGCAAGACCAAATAGGGAACTAGCGGTGACCCACCGCGCCCCCGGTTGTTCTGGTTGGACCCTAGCGTTCTTGGAAGTACGGAGCGGCTGATTTGGAGCTGCAAGGCAAGAAATTCGGTTATTAGATCGGATTTCTCCTCCAAATTTTTCAGACTGCTGGGGTTCAAAAGATCAGCTGCAGTTCCGGGTAGGTCGCTTGAGTCCGTTGGTAACGACGGACCTAGATGAATGGCTGTCACTCAACTTTATGTTGGGGAACAGAAACCGGCTTATAGTTCGGCGAGCCCACTGTTAATCTTGATCTGAAATGAAGTCGCAGGAATGTGTGCTCCTTCAATGATGCGAGGGTATGGCTAGCTTCTCATCAGATTATTCACTCGATCCTGCAGCTTCATCGGAAACTTTCCGCTAGAATAGGGTTTCCGTGTAGTTTTGGGGGCTTAGGCGGATGAAACCGCGCACTTGGGGTGTGCGTAGAATTCTCAGTTGGCTGTGAGAGAAGCATATTCGTTTGGAATCCCCAGCTGCCCGGGTGAGGGCAGGCACCCACCCAGGGCTTTGTCCTTGGGCCTGGGGTGGCTGACTGCTGCTGTACTGATCTGCCTGTTAGCCGTTGTGCTGCCAGAAACTTCCGTGGCACAACAGACGCAATCGAGTTCTCCTTTTGAAGATGTTCCTGAGCAAGTCGGACCACCTCAAGACACGTCTTCCCCTTTTGAGGATGTTGAACTTGAGCAGACTACCGAAGAGTCTGCAAGTGCACGTGCTTTAGATCTCATAGAACGTATTGAGTTCCGAGGAGCACGACGTATGTCTCGTGAGAGCCTACAGGCTCGTATTTTTAGCAAGCCTGGTGATGCCTATGACTCAGCGGGTCTGCGCCGTGACTTCATGGTGCTGTGGAATTCGGGCTTTTTCGACGATTTGCGACTTGAAATTGAACAAGGTGAGCGAGGTCGTATAGTACGTTTTGTGGTCGTCGAACGCCGAGTCATCCGCACTATTCGGTATGAAGGTAACAAATCAGCGACGATCTCTGACATTCTGGAGCGTTACAAGGAACGCAATGTGGGTCTGTCGGTGGAAGATCGCTATGACCCCACGAAAGTTCAACGGGCGACAACCGTACTGAAGGAACTACTCGCTGAAAGAGGCAGGCAGTACGCCAAAGTTGAACCGCAAGTACGTCAGATACCTCCTTCTTCGATCGAAATAGTATTTCAGGTTGAGGAGGGCCCCAAAGTTAAGGTCGGCAAGATCGAAATAGAGGGTAATACGGTCATATCGGATCGTAAGGCTCGGAACCTCATGAAGCCTTTACGTCCAATTGGTATTCCGCACAGTTACATCCTCGAGAATCTTTTTGCGAAAACCTTTGACATTAGGCGACTTGAAGGCGGGAAGGCACTGCTACGTGAAGGTTACCAAGCACAAGGGTACTTCAAAGCACTAGCTATAGATCATGAAATCGCATATCGTGAACCCACCGGCCGTTCGTTGTTTCCTGTTCCTTTCCTGCGCAAGAGAAAGGCCAAGAAAGCTGACATTAAGATCTTCATGGAGGAAGGTCCAAAGTATTACCGAGGCAAAATGAGTTTTACCGATGTCGAGCTTTTTCGGACCCCCGACCTGATCTTAGGTAACATCTTTGGAATTCCTGAAGGGTCGGTGTTTAACGTAGACAAATTGCGTAAGGGCTTGGAGAACATGAAGAAACTCTACGGTGAGTTTGGTCATATTGACTTTGTCGGCGAACCCAACTTTGAGTTCAATGATGAAGACAATCCGCCGACGATTGACTTAAACGTCACTGTCGACGAGGGTAAGCAGTTCTTTGTTCGTCGCATAGATTTCTCAGGAAACACGACCACACGTGACAAAGTGATCCGCCGTGAGCTCTTCATAGATGAAGGGGATATGTTCAACACAAGGCTGTGGGACATGAGCAAGTTGCGTCTAAATCAGCTCGGCTACTTTGAGCCCATCGAGGAAGAGGAGGAAGGTGAAGCCACAGATATTCGTCGAGATACTCGGCAAGGGTTGGTCGACCTAACTCTGAATGTCAAGGAGCGAGGCAAGAACACGGTTAGCTTCAATGGTGGTGTTTCGGGGTTTGCGGGTAGTTTCGTTGGTTTCGGATATTCAACAAATAATTTCTTGGGACTGGGTGAGACTCTTACTTTTGAGACGCAGCTAGGTAGTAGAGAACGTGTGATAATGTTTGGTTTTACTGAGCCCTATCTGTTTGACCTTCCAATTCAGGCTGGGTTTACCGTTTTTTCGCGCCGTTTTAATTTCAACCAAGCACGCGAAGCTTCGATCTTTTCAGGCCGCAACCTCGTCCCGATCTTTGATGCGCTTGGCAGAGATAATATTCTCGACTATCGGCAAAACAGTACTGGTTTTAACGTGTTTGCAAGCTATCCCCTGAAACGTAGCTTCACACGTCTGAGTATTCGATATAGCCTACAGACAGACGACCTGACGACGTTTAGCAAATCAGCTGCGAACCTATTCAGCTACATCAATTATGAAGGTGTCTCTGGTCCGAACTCGCTGACGGGGATTTTGACAAGTGAAATCACGCCAGGCATTCATTACAGCACTGTCAATCATCAGATTTCACCCACAAAAGGCCAGAGCTTGTTTGCCAATGTTAGCATCGCTGGTTGGGGTGGCAATACGCGCTTCATTCAGCCTGTAGTAGAGGCAAAGTACTTCAAGCAAATCGGCAGCCGTGGCAACGTGTTAGGAATGCGACTCTTGATGTCAGTCTTGAGTGGCTATGGCGGTAAAGTTCCACCTCCATTTAGGCGTTCATTCATGGGTGGAGAAAATGATATTCGTGGATTTAGAATATTTTCGGTTAGTCCGATGGCTTGGATTCCGGATACGACTACTGCACCGCTATTGAACGGCGATGGGACTCCACGCGAACAAGTCCTGATGGTGGATGGCATAGAACAACGTGTTCCCATTACGACGACAGTGCCAATTTACCGACTGGCATTTCCGGGTGGTGATACCAGGATGGTCTACAACTTGGAATACCGTATTCCTCTGTTTGGCCCGGTCAAAATAGCTCCGTTTTTTGATTTTGGTTTCAATCGAATAATGTTTAGAGACCAAGTCAAGCTCAATCCAAGTCGCGCGGCGGAACTAAATGCTCAGTTTCCGCAAGCTGGATTTCAAGAACGAATTTTTGTGATTCCTGAGACTCAGAAACTTCGTGCGTCTACCGGTGTGGAGTTACAGATTATGATGCCAGTTGTTAATGCCCCCTTCCGTTTTTACTGGGCCTATAATCCACTGCGCGTTGGAACTTTTTTGCAAGCCCCAATCGTCGCAAATCGCTCCATGTTCCCGAATCAGGCATCATGGGCAGGTGCGGTGGCTCCTCATGCAAGAGCGCTGCCATTTTTTGAAAAGGTACGAAACGTTCGATTCACTATTAGTCGGACGTTTTAGATGGCGATCCGTGCACTGTACGTTTTTCTAAAACCGGAGGCACTTAGATGAAGCTATTCTAAAGGCCTGTGTTAGACTTACGAAAGTTCCACTTTGTGATTTTACCGAGGATTCTGATGACAACAAAAATTTGCTCTCATATGGCTGCGATACTGTGTTTTTTGGTAGGTTCGGTAGCGTTCGGTCAGAATGGCAATACGATTGCAATAATCAGCATTCAAGAAGCGATGCTACGGACTCAAGAAGGCCAAAAATTAGGAAAGGAACTAGAAGAGAAGTACGGCCCGACTCAAAGACGTCTTCAGAATCAGAGCCGGGAAATTCAGAATCTTCGAGACCAGCTGTCGCGTGGAGAAAATACTATGAGTGATAGTGCTCGCCGCACACTTACTCGCGAAATTCAGTCGAAAGAACGAAGCATGCAGCGAAACATGGAAGATGCGCGGCAAGAGTTCAACGAAATGCAGCAGAAGGCAACCGATCAGATGATGCAAAAAATGATGGCTGCGATTGACAAACATGCCAGAGAAAATGGTTTTTCAGTTGTTCTTGATATTTCTTCACAGCAAAGCCCAGTCTTATATGCTACTAACGAAATCAATATTACCAATGACGTGATTGTCATTTACGACCAGGACAATCCAGTAGCCACTGGCAGCTTACTGTCTGAGTAAATTTAAGATAATATGCTACGTCACAATTGGGTGACGAACATTGACCGATTAGGCTAACGGTTGTTACGATCGTTGCTTTGAGGCGGCCGGGACCTACTAGATGCTCACGAGTAGAATGTAGATCTCGGCGATTTCTCGAGTGCGAGTGAAGGTTTTCTTGACACCCAAGACACCACAAGGGAGCTGTGCTGTTATCAGTGCTGTTCTTGTGATTGGAGTGACTCTTGCTGGCTGTAGTGAACGACAAGCGGCGGTGCGTGCAATTCCGCCTTCACCGCAACCTGTGGGATCCAATGAGACCCCAGTAGAGCTTGCCGACACTGCGAACCCTGCTACTTTGTCTGACACCTCGACTTCTTCTTCAGTCGAGTCTGCTATCCCACCTTCCGATTCAACAACCCCGTCTAGCAATCGCGAGGAAAGTGAATTCGATAGGCGATTGCGGCAACTTGAATTTGAGGCTGTTCAGAAGTCAACTCAACTTACAAACGAAAGAAAAAATGAAGCTATTGACCCAGCGTTATTCGATGAATTAAACCAGGCTGAGATCCCCTATGACTTCGGTATCGCTGAGAGTCGTGAAGAAAAACTTCGTGCCACAAAATCAGATTTACCACTAGTTCTTAACAAGCAGGTTACCCGACTGATTAATTACTTTACGAGTCGTCGTGGCCTTAAGACATTTAAGCGTACGATGGAGCGAGGCAGTGCGTACCGAGACATGATAGAGAGAATTCTGGAAGAAGAGGACGTGCCAAGCGAAATGTTCCATTTAGCACAGGCTGAGTCGGGGTTTAGGCCCAAAGCGATTTCACGTGCACGAGCTAAGGGGATGTGGCAGTTTGTCTCGTTCCGTGGGAAGCAATATGGCCTCAGAGGAAACAGGTATTTAGAGGAACGCTACGATGCCGAATTAGCGACTCGTGCGGCAGCTCGTCACCTCAAAGACCTCCACATAGAATTTGGTGATTGGTATCTTGTGATGGCGGCCTACAACGGTGGTCCAAATCGAGTCCGTCGTGGTATCAAGACCTCTGGGTCCCGTGATTATTGGGAGCTTTCCCGTCGGCGACTTCTGAGACGTGAAACTCGTAATTACGTCCCAATTATTTTGGCCATGACGTACGTCGCCAAAAACAGGTGGCTGTATGAATCGACTGAATTCGATTGGGTAAAGCCAATTCGCTATGACACAGTTCAAGTCGAGTCGGAGATACACATCGACTTGATTGCTGAAATTGCTGGCACCAGCCCAAATGTGATCAAGAATCTCAATCCCGCATTACTACGGTCGGCGACGCCACCAATGAGCTATAACCTGCGTTTACCTCAAGGTTCAGGGCCTCTTTTTGAGGTGGGAATTGGCTTGATTCCACCGGAAAAACGTTTAGCTTGGCGATGGTATCGAGTTGAGACCGGCGACACCTTGGCACAACTTGCGCGGAAGTTTAAAGTCAATCAGGCTGAGATAGTGAGTGCCAATAGACTCCCAAGCAAGCTGATTTCATCTGGAATTGGTCTGGCTATTCCTGGCAGTAACCGCCCTGTTAAATACTACTACTCTTCCGGTGCTGGAGGGTTTCTTGTTGGCGGCAGTGGCCGGTATCGTATCGCAAGAGGCGACACCTTGGGTGGAATTGCACGCCGGTTTAGTACTTCTGTGACAAAACTTAAACAATGGAACGCATTGAGCAGTAGTCGTATCATAGCTGGACGGTACTTAATTGTTGCACCGGAAGGTCTCAAGTCTCGGCAGGCACAGCGTCGTCGAGTCACGACGAAAGGTGGTTCTACGATAGGGGGGGCCAATAAATACAAAATTCGGCGTGGGGACAATCTAAGCGTCATTGCCAAGCGATTTGGCGTAACGATCGGCCAGCTTCGAGATTGGAATGATTTATTTGGAAGTAGAATTCACACAGGCCGCTACTTAAATGTACGAGACCCTTCTACTCGGGCAACTGTGAATCAAGCCTCTGGTTCGGGGAACTCTACAGCCAAATCAGCCGCCAAGCCATTTTTGGGGACAAGTTACCGTATCCGAAGTGGCGATACACTTTCAGGGATTGCCGATCGATTTGGAGTAACTACGACAGAGTTGAAAAAGTGGAACGGTTTGCACAGCAGTCGAATCCACGCGGGCAAAGATCTTGTTGTCCGGGCTTCTATTGTCGCTCCGGCAAAAAACCCTGAGGGTCCGGTGGCTTTGGTGGCGCCTAGCCCAGGCGATGCACCACTCAGGGTAAGCAATGTTGAATATGAAATCAGACCTGGTGACACGTTAGGTGCGATTGCGCGCCGTTTTGGGGTTACTGTGCAACAGCTCAAGCAGTGGAATAGGTTGCGGACGAGCAGAATTCGGGTGGGGAAAACCTTAAGTATCCGACCCAGTGGGTTCAAGACCCCTGCCACCTTGGCTTCGACAGGAAACCGAATTCGTTACAAAATTCAGCCGGGTGACACTCTTGCTACCATCGCACAGCGGTTTGGAGTCACAGTGTCAGAGCTGAAAGCGTGGAATGGTTTAAGGACAAGCCGTATTCGGGCTGGTAAACATCTCACGATTTATTCCACTGTTGACCCACGGGTTTAGGCTCAAATTTTTTAACTAAAACCAGTTTTACAATTGACTTAGTCATCTTCTTGCTGGCCCGCTAACCGCTCGATCACAGAAAGATCCTCTAGGGTTGTGATATCACCTGTGACCTTGTCGGAGGTGACAATTTCACGCAACAGTCGGCGCATAATTTTGCCACTGCGTGTTTTGGGCAACCCGTCACTAAAACGAATTTGCTCGGGACGCGCAAATTTGCCAATCTCGTTTGCTACCCATTCTCGTAGTTCTGATGCCAAAGCTTCATCAGCTTCCCAACCTTTTTTCGGTGTTACGAAAGCAACAACAGCTTGACCGGTGACCTCATGAGGTTTGCCAATCACAGCTGCCTCGGCGACCGCCTCGTGTCGGACAAGCGACGATTCCAATTCAGCTGTGCTGAGGCGATGACCGCTGACATTCATCACATCATCAACACGACCTAGAACCCAGATATAACCATCGGAGTCGCGCCTTGCTGCATCACCAGTGAAGTAAATACCAGGAATTTGTGACCAGTACTGTTGTCTGAAACGTTCAGGATCACCCCAGATGGTTCGCATCATAGATGGCCAAGGTTTTTTAATGACAAGAAAGCCTTCACCTCCTGATTCGACAGAACTGCCGTCCATTGTGACCACATCAGCAACGATACCCGGCAGCGGAAAGGTTGCCGATCCCGGCTTTGTTGGAGTCGCCCCCGGTATTGGAGAAAGCATTACAGAACCTGTTTCGGTTTGCCACCAGGTGTCAATGATGGGGCAACGCGTTCCACCGATGATGTTGTGATACCAATCCCAAGCGGCAGGGTTTATTGGTTCACCGACCGAACCTAGAAGTCGCAAACTCGATAGGTCGTGTTTTTTTGGCCACTCGTCGCCGAATTTAATAAAAGCTCGAATTGCTGTTGGAGAGGTATAGAAAACATTAACACGATACTTTTCTATCAGCCTCCAAAATCTATCGGGCTGAGGATGGTCGGGTGCTCCTTCATAGATGACTGTTGTCGCGCCAGCTAGTAGCGGCCCGTACACTATGTAGCTGTGACCAGTTACCCAGCCTATATCTGCAGCACACCAATAGGTGTCCTCATCTTTGATGTCAAAAACCCAATCCATAGTGGCACGAACCTGCGTTTGATAACCTCCAGTTGTGTGAACAATACCCTTAGGCTTGCCAGTTGTTCCTGAAGTGTAAAGCACGTAAAGAGGGTGCTCTGAATCAAGTTCTTCGGCTGGGCAAATTTCCGAAGCATCAGCTTCGAGTTCAGCCCAATCGTGATCACGTTCTGGCTGCATCGCGATATCACTGTGTGTTCTTCGATATACAATGCAGTGTTCGACACCTGGGCAATCCTGTAGTGCCTCATCAACTGCTGGTTTGAGTGCTACCTCTTTGCCACGTCTATAACCCCCATCGGCCGTGATCACGATTTTGGCATCTAAGTCGAGTATGCGAGTTTTCAAAGCTTCAGCAGAAAATCCCCCAAAAACGACACTATGGGTTATTCCCAACCTTGCGCAGGCAAGCATTGCAATGGGTAGTTCAGGCACCATTGGCATGTATAGAATGGCACGTTCTCCAGTTTTGCAACCCAGTCCCTTGAGAACATTCGCAAAACGGCAGACTCGGCGATGTAGCTCTTGGTAGGTGATGGTTTGAGTGTCACCAGGTTCCCCTTCCCAAATAATTGCTGCTTTGTTTTTTCGTGACGTTGTTAGATGGCGATCAATTGCGTTGTAGGATAGATTCGTCGTTGCATCTAGAAACCACTTCGCAAATGGTGGTTTCCATTCAAGCACTTTTGACCATTTACTGAACCAATGTAGGTTCCTCTCGGCAAAATCTGCCCAAAACTCCTCAGGTGTTTCAACAGCTCTTTGGTTCAGGCTGTGGTAGTCTTCCATGCTACTAACATGTGCTTGGCTGGAAAAATTTGTGGAGGGTCGATATGTCTTATCAGTTGCCATATAATCTCCGATTATTGATAACAAGGCCGAATCATAACACTCATGCCATAACTCAATATTGATACCACACCCGGCCCGAGTGTTCTTCTGTATTGAGAGTTTGATGACAAAGTCAGTTTCTTGCGTGCTCAGTGCCACTGATGAAGTAGATACCTCTTCAGGGCGTTTTTACAGGGTTCCTACGACGACAATCCGTTTAATTTGGACGCTTGAATTATACGGCACGTATATTTCTACTGGTTCGTGGGAACCTAGTAGGGTAAAGGCATTGCTACACTATAGGGTCTTGAGCAGGAGTTACTTATGAGATTCGCCAAGGTTGCTCTGATTCCAATTTTCGCGATGGTGTTGTTTGCACTTGGATGTGGACCATCGAGCCCACCGGAAACCCCTGTGGTGGAAGAAGTTGAGGTAAAAGAACCCACACCAAAACCAACTGAAAAGGTTGATGAAGAGTCAAAGCCTGAAGAAACGGCAAAGATTGAGCAACTCGTCTC
>CEUS01034383.1_pt1 | contig 48215 bp, 48 predicted proteins | sample 427031 | NCBI WGS metagenome assembly CEUS01 (sample SAMEA2622837, study PRJEB7988) | marine metagenome | biome: marine biome (ENVO:00000447); feature: marine epipelagic mixed layer (ENVO:xxxxxxxxx); material: "saline water (ENVO:00002010), including plankton (ENVO:xxxxxxxx)" | depth 140 m | reverse complement strand
TGATTACAAAATTATAATAGGTAAAAATAGGTTCAAAATACAAGCATTCGTGATCTTAATGTCCAATTTGAAAATTAACATGAACAATTTTGAAGAGGTATCTAAGTCGCTAGATTCAAAGACACTTAGAGTTTGTGTTATTGGTATTGGTAGAATAGGACTTCCTACAGCCTTATCATTTGCAAAATCTGGATTAGATACTATAGGAGTTGATATTAATGAAAATTTGGTTGAAACAATTAATTCTGGAAAATTTCCTCTAAAAGATGAACCCGGATATGATGAAATCTTTGAAAGTGTTATAAAAAATAAAAAATTTTCTGCAACAACAAAAATTGATGATGCAGTTTCTAACTCTGATTTAATTCTCCTTTCTTTACCAACACCTATGGATGAAAAAAACATTCCAGATTATTCCGCTTTAAGAACTGTCGCTTCACAATTATCTAATATTTTATCTCCAAATTCATTAGTCATTGTTGAAAGTACAATTGAACCAGGTTTTATTGAAGATGAAATGATTTCTCTCATATCAAAATCAGGAAGATTGAATGTAGAAAAAAATTTTTTCATTGGTGTATGTCCAGAAAATGCTAATCCTGGAGAAATTTTACATGATTTTACAAATCTACCAAGATTAGTCGGAGGAATTAATCCAGAAATATCAAAAATTATCAAATCAATCTATAATTTTGTTTTTTCTGTTGAACTAGTTGAAATGCCAAACTGTAAAACTGCAAATGCTGTAAAATTAACAACAAATGTCTTTCGTGACATAAACATAGCCTTTGTAAGCGAATTAGCTCTTATGTTTGAAAAACTTGGAATTGATACAAACAAAGTTTTAGAAGCAGCCAAGAAAAAATATAATTTCCAAGTACATTATCCTGGTTCCGGTGTTGGCGGTCCATGTCTTCCAATCAATTCATATCAATTACTAAACACAGCAAAACGTACCGGATCAAATCTTAGTATCATTGAATCTGGTAGAAAAATTAATGAGCGAATGCCAGAACATGTGATTAATCTTACTATTGATGCATTCAATGAAATTTCTCAATCTTTAGAAAAAAGCCACATTTTGATACTTGGCATCTCGTACAAACCTAACGTAAAAGATATTCAATTAACACCTGCCGAAGAAATAATTAAAAAATTACAAAATAAAGGTTCAATTGTTCATATCTATGATCCATATTTTACTTCAATGAAAACTTTCGATATTACAGTTGAAAACAATATTCAAGATATAATTTCTAAAGTTGATGCAACTATTATTGTAACCGCGCATGATGAATTCAAAAAATTAGATATTTCACTATTCAAAACAATGCGACATCCTATTCTAATCGATACAAGAGGAATAATTGATCCTGTTATTGCAAAACAAGAACAATTGGTTTTTAGAGGATTAGGACGTGGAATTTAATATCTCACCAATAACAGATATTCTAACTCTTCGTTATGATCAGTCATTAACTTCTAATTTACCAAAAAAGACATGGAATGATTTTTCACCAGATTCTTCACATATTTCCACTGAAATAATTCAAAATTCAATTTATGATGAAATAGAAAGTAAGCTAGAATCCTTTTCTAGCAAAAAAATTTCCATAGCATTAAGTGGTGGTGTTGATTCAACACTTGTTTTAGCATTACTAAGAAAAATTAAACCTGATATAGAAATTGAAGCAGTTTCGATTAAATTTGAAAATAGTGTTGATGAGACTCCTAACGCATCTAAAATTGCTGAAAGATTTGATGTTAATCATCAAATTGTTTCATTAGATAATTATCTCTCTGAGTTACCAAGAGCCATTAGTATTATCCAATCTCCATTTTGGGATTTACATTGGTATTATGTTGTGAAAAAATCACAAACACTCTCACAAGTTTTAATCTCTGGTGATGGAGGCGATGAATTATTTGGAGGCTATACATTTCGATACAAAAAATTTTTGTCTTTAACATCTACAAATTCTACTCCATTAGAGAAAGTAAAGGCATACTTACAATGTCATGAAAGAGATCGTGTACCTGATCAGGAATCCATTTTCCAACAAAAATCTAATTTTTCTTGGAAAAAAATTTTCAATTCATTAATACCATTTTTTGATAACAAACTATCAAGATTAGATCAGGTTTTTCTTGCTGATTATAATGGAAAATTGCTCTATAATTTCAATCCAATCAATACTAAAATTGTGAATTTCTTCAACATTAAGATGTTAGCTCCAATTTTAAATGAAAGATTAGTTAGAGACGCACCACATATTCCATATAATAAAAAATATGATCAGAAAAATAATATTGGAAAATTAGAATTACGAAAAATTTTACATGCAAATAATGCTAACACACTTGTAACTGGAGAAAAATTAGGATTTAATGTGAACACCATAAACTTATGGAATTCTTATGGGAAAAAAATTTGTCAAGAATTTCTTGACAAAGCCAGAATAATTGATGATGGCTGGATAAACAAAGATTGGATACAGAAATATATCAATAAACCAGACTTAGATGTAAAATATGTAAATAAATTTCTTGGAATTCTTGCATTTGAAATATGGTATAGATTATTTATTACAAAAGAAATGAACGGAGATTTTAAATTATAATTTTTTAAAATTTATTCTTATAAGATATCACAATAGCAATTGCGTAATCACCATCATGAGACATTGAGACTTTGAAATTCAAATTTTCTTTAGAAATTTTCACACAAGGCTTATCATTTTCATAATATGTAACAATATCTGACAGTTCAATTTTTTTTTCTATAGATTTTATAGTTGCTTCTTTTATTGCAAATTTACCTGCAAAATGTTTGTACGGTTCATTATATTTTAAACAATATTGAATTTCATCTTGGGAAAATTTTTTTTTATAAAATGATTCATTTTCCAAATAAGGGATTTTTTTAAATCTACTTATTAGAACAAGATCTATTCCGACATTCATTTCTTCTTTTCTGCAAATTCAATAAGATTACAATTTGTTTTTTTCATATTTAATAAAATGAATGAGATTAATCTTCCTTCAAATCCTTCAGTTGGTTCTACAATAATTCTTGCCCCTTTTTGTTCCATTTTTTTTGTCTCTTCAAATATATCATCAACCTCAAAACATAGATGATGAAATCCTCCTCCTATTTCTGAAATTTTCTTCACGGGAGAATCATTTCCTATAGGTTCTATTAATTCTACATATACGTTTGATGTTTTTAAAAAACAAACATTTACTTTCTGTGATTCTATTAACATTGGAATTGTAGTCTTTTCAAATTCTAGAAATTTTCCTAATTCTCCAAGTGATGTTTGAATATTTTCAACAACAATTCCTATATGATGTAATTTCATTGATCAAAATTCACTCCATGTTTTTCAAAAATTTTTTTAAAATCGCCAATTCTTTTTATTTCTAATGTTTCATCAAGATCAAATTTTATGTTAAATTTATTTTCTATTTCATCTAATAAAACATAAAAATTAAAAGAATCCCACTCATCTAAATTTTCAGGACTGGTTTCATCATTAATTCTATTATTCTCGACATTAAACACTTTTGAAATAATTTGATACAATTTTTCACTCATTTTTGATCACCTTAATGTGTTCAGGCTTTTTTATTTTTTCTTCAGTCTCAAAAACCCAAAATTCATTTTCTTTTTTAAAACCCAGATCTTTATAAAAATTTTCAGCAGGTTTGTTTTTTGCAGTTGGGATGAACTCACCTTTTATTCTCTTTACACCAGATAATTTTGCATTTTCAATTATTTGGCTCATCATGATTTCTTCTACTCCTCTGCCCATTATTCTACAACTAAGAAGGAATGTGTCTATAATCCATTCTTCATCATTCCTTTTTTCGATAATGTATGTTCCAGAAATTCCATTATCACCAAATTTATCACTTACTTGAATACATTCAACAATTTTATCTTCTGATGATGAAAATTTTGAAACTTCTTCTTCTTGATAACGTCTGGTTGTTAAATTGAATTGATTTGTTTTTAATGTTAATTGGGAAATTCTTGGAATTGAAAAACTGTTAGCTTTTTGTACGTTAACTTCAATATTCATCTGTTTCAAAAATTCATTAAAATCTCCGACTTTATTCTCTAATTCTTTTCTTTTCTTTTGGCTCAAATACATGCTATTTCGTTTAGTATCTTCTTCAGTTATTCTCAAGACATCAAATTCTTTCATTTTAGTAATAATCTGAGCATATTGTGAAGAATCTTTTGGTAAATCCACAACTAATACTTCAGATAAGGAGTCTCGAACATATTCTTGGTTCATTGGATCATCATCAAAGAATACCATACTATCTAGACCAATGTTTAATTCTTCAGCAATTTTTTGAAGATTTGCAACTTTGTCATTCCAATTAATTTTCAGACATGCAAAATTATCTTCTCTTAAAATCATACTTGGATGTTTTTGAATAACCTCAATAGCATCATCAAAATTATTTTTACTATTTATGGCTAGAAGTATTCCTCTTTCATTTAGTGCAAGTAATCTTTTTTGGAATTCAACAAATGAACGACCTACAGGATTATCTCCTAATTTAATATTATCAAATCCATCTTCACCAATTATACCTCCCCATAATGTGTTATCAAGATCCAACACAATACATTTTTTTGTTTTTCCGGCAACTGCATACACATATCCCATTAGTTCAGTAACAAATTTTGGTATGTACTCTGTTGAAATTTTAATATCGCCTGAAAAAAATTGTTTATAACTAAAAATATTATTTTCACCAAATTTCCTTACAAATTCATTAAAATCATATGTGAATATATTACCAAGTTTTTTCTGATATTGGAACAGTCTAGAATTAATTTCATAAATTACTTTTTTTAGAGATATTGTAATGTTTTCATCATTGATTCCATATGGTGAGTAATTTGGAATTTGTAGACTTGTTATAACTAACTTTGAATCAGAATTTTTAGAAAATGTATTACAAATATTTTCTATTTCACTTATTTTTGTATCAAGGATTTTTGGTCTGTCATCATTAGGAACTGAATACCATGAGAAAAAATATTCACCTAAAATATGTCTGGTGTCTAAAATCAAAAATGTAATGTCAGGTTTAAATTGGTATAATCCTGAATCTTCATTTAAGATTTCTTGATTATATTGATTGTAATCTGCAACATATGTTATACAGTCAATTTCTTTTTGAAAACACATCACACGTATTGTTTCTTCAAAACCATTAATGGTGGAACTAGCTAAAAATGCTATACGCAATTTTTTTCCTAAATTTTTAGGGGTGATAGTTTTTGCCTCATTCAAAAAATAGGCCAAATTCTCTTCATTTTTCATATTAAATGAACCAAAACACTCTTGAATTTAGAATTTATCACACAAAGTTACTCATTCATTTTGTTAGAAATATTTAGATAGATTGAACTAATCTCACGTTTGTGAGTAATTTCAAAGAATTGTCTGAAAGTGCATTCAAAATCAATGAAGAAGAATTAATGCAATATCATGGTTATTCAGGATATGGAGGTAAGATTCGATTACGTTTCAATTATTTGAATTCATGGTTTCTACATAATCTTGCTTTTCATTCTACACATTCAGGATTTGCAATTAATATGCAACGATCTAGAGGAGTCAAAATAGGTAAGAATTGTCATTTTAATCCATACGCTTTCATTGATTTGATTTATCCAGAATTAATTACAATTGGAGATAATGTCACATTAGGTTCTTACTCTATGTTGTTTGCACATAGTAATCCTACTGCAAATTTATTTCTCAAACAAGGTGAATATCCTAGGAAAGTTGCAGGAATTAACATTAAATCAGGTGCAGTCATTAATCCTGGTGCCATTATAACTTCTGGAGTTACAATAGGCCAAAATTCAATTATTTCACCAGGAAGTGTTGTTAGTCATGATGTTCCAGATTATTGTGTTGTTGTAGGCAATCCAGCACGTGTTGTAAAAAAAATTAATCATTAGATAGATTATGAATTTACTTGGAATTGATTTTGAAGATTGGTATCATCCGCAACTTGTTCAACCATTTGTAAAAAATTTAAAACATGAGCCTAAAATGTACCAAGGAATAGAAAAAATAATTGATTTATTAAGAAAAACTGAAACAACTGCAACTTTTTTTATGGTGGGTGAGTTATTAGAAAAAAATCCATCAATGATAGATCTGATCATAGAAAATGATCATGAAATTGGATTTCACACAATGACACATTCAAATCTAAATAATTTAACAAAAGAAAAATTTCTTGAAGAATTAGATTCTTTTTATATTCTTACAAATGGAAAATCTAATGGTTTTAGAGCACCAACATTTTCAATTAATTCTAGAACTTCATGGGCAATTGATGCATTAATTGAAAAAAACTATTCCTATGACAGTAGTATAGTTCCAGTAAAAACTCAGTTATATGGATTTTCTAATTGTCAGAAATCCCCATTTAAAATATCAAAATCATCTTTAATCAAAGATGATCCTAATGGAAAACTGCTTGAATTTCCATTGATTGTAGGTAAATTTTTTGGAAAGACATTGCCTGTTTCTGGAGGATTTTATTTAAGATCCCTACCAATACAAACTTCATTATCAGCAATTCAAAAGTATGAAGAAAGAAAAATTCCTGCAACAATTTATGTTCATTCATGGGAATTAACACCTGAATTCATGCCAAAAATTAATCTCCCAATAAAAGAAAAATTTGTGACTTATTATAACATCAAAAAAACTTATCAAAAACTAGAAAGAATATTGAAATCATTCAAGTTTAGTTCATTTGAAAATTATATTAAATCTGTCAACTAATTTCATTTCCAAAAACTTAATTTTTTATTTTTTAAGGCTGGAAACATCTTGTTTATACGTTCTCGATTTTTAATTCTTTTTTCAAATTTTAAATATTTCTTTATGAATTCTTTACGTTCTATTTCTGGAAATAAATGTAAAAGATTATTTTTTTCAGGATCATTTTGTAAAAAACACATACCATAATCCTTATCAGATAATTGTACAATTTTTTCTAAATTTTTCTTTGTATCAGTCTTTATCATTTTAACAGTGATCTTTTTTGAGATCTCATTATCAATTAATTTCTTAATTCCATAACTCTCTCTATTAACATAATCATCAAATAAAATACTAAAATTATTATTTACATGGTTTAGACTAGCAAAAAAATCATGTTTTACTCCATCAAAAAAATGTGCTCCATCAATAAAGATAAAATCAAATTTTGGAAAATCTATCTTGTTTAGTATTTCACCGGAATAACCACATATTGAAACAATTTTTTCGATCCATTCATCTTTACCCACATTTTTCCAGATGTCAAATACAGAAAGTGTCTTAATTTCTGGACCTTTTCCCGAATGATCATTGATTGCTCTTGGTTTAGGTCTTGAGTTTGGAATTGGATCAATTGTGTAAATCTTTCCATCCAAATTATTTTCATCCATTGCCCATGCCATAGATAATGTACCATATCCTGTCGCAGTGCCAATTTCTAAAACATTCTTTGGTTTTAATTTAGAAATCAGCAGATAAAGTAATTGCCCTCGTTCATAGTTTAGATCGAGAAAAATCTTTGCATTCTCATCATAAAATAGTGCAGTCATATCACCTAGTCTTTGAAATTCATCCAATGAAGGATATTCACTAATTTTTAATGAATCAATAAATTCAGAAAAATCTTCTTTAATGAGCATTATTTTTTAAATAAATTTTCTTCAATTTAACTAAATTCATTTTCAATCATTTGATTTGTAATGAAATTTCTCAAAATTTATCTTGAAAACTTTTACTTTAAATTTCTCAAAATTCATAACCTTTGAATCAAATACCTTTTCAAAATATATGTAATCTAACTCGTTATCATATACTCCATTAAGATAAGGATATAATTTGTCTGCCACACCTTTTTCTCTAATTGAAATATATTCTATCCCATATCTTTCTGCTACATCAATAAAATCATTTAATGTTCTAGCATTAATTCCAACTAATGTTAAATTATCATTATTTGCAAATGGAACCAAATAGCCTTCTTTTAACATTGTTTGTTTTGGATTGTTATGATTACGATTTTCATATGTTTTAAACGCGCCTTCTGGATTATCTAATTTAAGATATCTTATTCCTGATGCAGTATTTCCTGCATCAATCATACTTCCATCAAAATTTTCTAGAATATACTCTGCAAATTTTGTTTTTTCTTCAAATTCAAGATTATCTGTTGTTTCGTATCTTTGCATAAAAATTACTGATGATAAAAGAACTAAAGAAATTACTATTACAATACAGACATTTTTTTGTCTTTTTGAGAATGAAATAGAATCAAATCCATTTTCTATTATTCTATGAATTGGAATTATTGAGAATAAAATTAAGAATGGTATTAAATGATAAAGAAATCTTTTTTCTGGGACTAACGAAAAAGTTACAATCATTGAAACTAATGTTGTTAAAATTAGAATCCAATTTGCATTAATATTTTTCCTATCTCTATACCATCCTCTAATTGTTAAAATCATTCCTATAGGAAAGAGTATTATTAAAAATGGAAAGGAATTTTTGATAAAAACAGTGATTAAATTTACAAATCCTGTAAAGACAAATTTATTAAAAAATCCTATAAAGCCATTATCTTGAATTGCATCAAATATTGTATATACTTCATTTGATTTGTTAATAATATTACTTTGAAGTAACGAATAATCTCCAATAAAAAATTGAGATGTGATTCCAAAATGTAACGGATTCCCAAATTCCTCATATCTTTGGAACAGCATAGGAAAAACTATTGCAATAAAAATACCTACACATCCTAAATATTTGACATATTTTTGTTCAATATTTCGGAAATTAATAAAATAGATTATAGATAAAATTAGAAACATTATTGCGCCGGGCCATCTAACCCACCAAATTATTCCTGCTAATACAAATGCTAAACAAACGAATTTGTATTTTTCACTTGTAATAAAATAAAATGCAATAACCCAAAAAATAATGTAAAGTGGTTCAGAATATCCAAGTCCTGCATGAAAATTCAAATGAGGTTCGAATGCAAAAAAACTAGCTGCAATTAACGAATACTTTGGAGAAAACCATCTTCTTGATAGTAAGTATACTGGAATAATAGTAACAGTTGCAATCGATATACTTAGAACTCTAACAACGTTTCCATACTCCAAAAAATTTTCAAAATTAAATAATTGGAAAAATACAGAAATTAGAATAGGCCAACCAGGACTTTTATTCTGTATAGGAGTAAAATCATTATTGATATAACTAAATGCATTTAATGCGTAGCTGGTTGTATCTGAAACCACATAAGTAGAAAAATCTACAAAATATAATTTTAAAAATATTGAAATTATTCCAATTATACTTAATGATAAAATTATCCATTTTTTTTCCATTATTCACAAAATTCTCAAAATTCTCACTTAAAACTTATTTTGATTAATGATATGTTACCTTTAAAATTATATCTAGTAAAGAACTATTGAAATCAAATGTACAAGGTAATTAGCTCACAATTCAATTATCTTTATGGAGACCAAATCCATTTTCCATATAGTATAGGTAGATTAGTTGCATTTATCAAAACAAATTCAAATTTATCAGATTTTAATTTTGAACCAACATATATTTTCCGAGATCAATTAGATGATTATATTGAAAAATCTTCCAAAGCAGATATTTTGTTATGCTCTTGTTATGTTTGGAATTGGGAAATAACAAAGCAACTTGCTCAAAAAGTAAAGGTAATTAATCCAAACTGTACAATAATTTTTGGCGGCCCACAAGTTCCAAACAAATCTGAAAGCTTTTTTGATGAGCATCCTTATGTTGATATTCTTGTACATGGTGAAGGCGAAATTGTTTTAGAAAATATTTTACTAGAATATAAAAAAAATAAAGAATATTCTAAAATCAGTGGAATTGAAACAAAGAATTTTAAAAATCCACCAGAACTACGAATAAAAGATGTGAATATTCTACCATCTCCATATCTTACAGATATTATTTGGGAATTAGTAGAAAAAAAACCAGGAATAAAATATATCGCAGCATGGGAAACAAACAGAGGATGTCCATATCCTTGTACATTTTGTGATTGGGGTAGTTTAACAAATTCAAAGTTAACAAGTTGGTCTGAAGAACAATTGTTTAAAGAAATTGAATGGTTTGCAGAAAATAAAATTACATACATTGATTGCTGTGATGCTAATTTTGGTATATTTCAAAAACGTGATTACAATCTTGCAAAAAAACTAAAGGATGTTTCTTTAAAAAAAGAATATCCTGAAAGGTTTAGGGCAGCATGGGCTAAATTTGCATCTGAAAAAATTATTCCAATTGCAAAAACTCTACAAGAAGGAGGAGTATTAAAGGCAGTCAGTTTAGCACTACAATCTTTAGATGAAACAACTTTAGAGACTGTAAAAAGGGCAAACATAAAATTTGATAAATATTCAGAGTTAACTGAAACTTTTCGTAGAAATGGTATTCCAACATACACTGAACTCATCATGGGTTTACCAGGAGAAACTGTAAAAAGTTGGAAAAATGGTCTGGAAACACTTGCTTCTGAATCAAAAGTTGGCTCACTCTACATCTATAATTGCGGTGTATTCGTAAATGCACCTATGAATGAGACAGCATATTCAAATTTTCACCAAATCAAAACTATAAAATCACCAATTTTTCTTGCACACTCATCAATTCATGAACGAGGAATACCAGAGTTTGAACAAATTACAATAGGTTCAAAATCTTTTTCATTAAATGATTTAGAAGAGATAAATATTTTTTCTTGGTTGTTTCAAACATTTCATAGTTTAGGAATATTTGAATATATTACAAAATTTTATAATTGTAAATATAATATTAAACATGTTAAATTTTATGAAATGTTCTTAGAATTTTGTAGAAGTGATGAATCAATATTTGCAAGTGAATATAAATTAGTAAAACAACATATCACAAACGGATATTCTGGAAATGGTTGGAATCATTATGATTCTAATTTAGGAGACATTTATTGGCCGATTGAAGAAGCATCTTGGTTACGAATAATTTTAAATGATAATTTCTCTCAAGACACAGTTAAATTTCTCAAATTTTTAGAAGATAAATTAGAAATAAAAACCGATGATGAAGTAATTTCCGATTTAGTTAAATTCCAAATATTTCTTTTAACTACCAGAACTAATTCAGAATTAAAAACTGAGTCATTTCTTTTTGATTGGAAAAAGTTTTTTGTGAATAATTCAGAACTAATTAAGGATGATAAAGATTATTTTTATCATAACCTAGTTCTGGAAGATGAAAAGATTCTATGGGGTTATAAGACAATCTGGTATGGTCGACAATCAATAAATTATAAATTCCATCCAGAAAATTTAGAAGAAAAAAAACCTATTCTTATTGAGAATAAAACCACTCAATAGTATTTTTTAATCCTTCATCAATATTTATTTCTGATTTAAAACCAAATTTTTTTTCTGCATTATTATTACCAACACATCTCCTTGGTTGACCATTTGGTTTTGAGGCATCCCATTTTATTTCGCCATCAAATCTCATTATTTTAGAGATTTTTCCAGCTATATCATTAATTGAAATTTCTGTCATTGAACCCAGATTAACTGGAACAGACTCGTTATATCCTTCCATTGCTAAGATGATTCCCCTTGCTGCATCATCAACATATAGAAAATCTCTGGTAGGAGTTCCATCTCCCCATAATGTAATTTCTTTACTACCTTCATTGATAGCCTTTTGAATTTTCATTATTATGCCTGGAATAACATGTGATGTTTTTGGATTAAAATCATCATTAGGACCATAAAGATTTGTTGGAATTATGTTTATAGAATTAAAACCATATTGTTGCCTATATGCATCTGATTGAACTATCATCATTTTTTTTGATAATCCATAAGCAGCGTTTGTCTCTTCTGGATAACCATCCCACATTTCATTTTCATTGAATGGTATTGATGAAAATTTTGGATAACTACAAACTGTTCCCAAAGCTAAAAATTTTTCAACATTAGCTTGTTTTGCTTCATGCATTAAATGTGTGGACATGATCAGATTATCATAAAAAATATCTGCTGGATTCTCTCTCATAAATTCAATTCCACCACCTTTACCTGCTAGATGTATAACTAAATCTACTTCATGTAAAATTTTCTCACAAATGTCTTTCTTTCGTAAATCTGCATCTTCTGATGAAGGAATAATTAATTTTTTAATTTCTTTATTTTCTAATTGTTTTAAAACTGATTTTCCTAAAAATCCATTTCCACCAGTTAAAAGAACAGTCTTTTCACTCCAGTTCATTTGTAATCAATTTTTATTCTGAAAACCTCTTCTATAATCAGTTGGCCAACTTGATGATGTTTTAATTTTAATTCCTGCATTATTTGCCCACTCAATAGTTTTTTCTAATCCTTCTTCAATTCTAATTTCTGGTTCCCATCCTAGTAATTTTCTTGCTTTATCATTATTACAAACTAATTTTTGTACGTCATACGGTCTAAATCTCTTGGAATCAATTTTTATGTCAACATCTTTGTTCATAATTTTTGAGATAATATTTACTAATTTCTCAACGGAATGCGAACTCTTGTTCCCAATATTTATGGTTTCACCTATTACATTTTCTGCAACAAGTGATAGGATAATTGATCTTGCGGTGTCGGAAACATAAGTTAGATCTCTTTCACTTTTTATATTACCCAAAACCACTTGATTATTTCCTGATAGAATTTGATTAATAATCTCTGGTATAATGTAAGGTTGGGTAATATTTGGACCATATGTGTTAAAAGGTCTAATTATTACTGCTGGAAGATTGTGTTCTTTATGCATTGTAAAAATTACTCGTTCTCCAGCTAATTTACTTACTGCATATGTTGATTGTGGAGTAGTTGGATGTTCTTCATCCATTGGAATAGATCTGGCAGTTCCATAAATCTCACTTGATGAAATATGTGTGAATCTTTTAATTTTATTCTCTTTAATTGCTTCTAATGCAATTCCAATTGTTGCATTAACATTCACATCAAAAAACTTCATTGGATAGTAATAAGAATCTGGTATAAAAGGCAAAGCAGCTAGATTAATGATGTAATCTTTATCTTTAACAGCATCTTTGATTTTTTCTGGATCATTTAATTCTCCTATTATCAATTCTACATTAGAAAAATCATTAACATATTCTTCTTTTCCAGATGATAAGTTATCTAAAATTGTTATTTTAGCACCAATTTCGGAAAGCTGTCTAGTTACTTCTGAACCTATAAATCCACATCCACCCGTCACAAGAATTTTACTTTCAGCCAATTCTTCAATTTTTTCTTTATTAGTCATAAATCTCTTCAATAATTCTATTATAAAAATTGAATAAAACAAAAATGAACAAGATTTAAGAATAATCATATGAAAAAAATAAAATGACTAAAAATAATTCAAATCTGTTTGATAACAATCTTAAAAAACACTTTTCAAAATTAAAAAAACAATCAAAATTTATTCCAGGAAAATCAAAAATCCCTCTTGCGATTCCTCCATATGGTTGGGAAGAAGTTTCTGAAGCAATTGATTCATTGTTAAAAATGGAAACTACGATGTCAAAAAAAGTTTTGAAATTTGAAAAGCTTTTTGCAAAATATATTGGTGTGAAACATGCAATAATGGTTAATTCAGGCTCATCTGCAAATCTTTTAGCATTATCAATTCTTTCAAACTCATTTCTAGGTAAAGAAAAAATCTCAGATAATAATGAAATTATTACACCTGCTGTTACCTGGGCAACTACAGTATTTCCTATAATCAATATTGGAGCTAAACCTGTCTTTGTTGATGTAATAAAAGGTGATTACACTATTGATTCTGACAAAATTGAAAAAGCTATAACAAAGAAGACTAAAGCAATTTTCCTAGTTCATCTTTTAGGTAATCCATGTAATATGAATAGAATAAAAAAAATTGCTAAAAAACATGATCTGTTTGTTATAGAAGATGCTTGTGAAGCACACGGTGCTGAATTTAATAAGAAAAAAGTTGGTTCATTCGGGGATCTTGCAACTTTTAGTTTCTTTGCATCTCATCATATTACTACAATGGAAGGTGGGATGATTGTAACAAATAATTCACAATTATATGAAATTGGAAAGGCATTAAGATCCTTTGGTTGGAGCCGTGTACTAAAAAATAAAACTCACTTTGAAAAGAAATTTCCAAAAATTGATCCTAGATATCTCTTTGTTAATCTTGGTTATAATTTCAGACCTACAGAACTTCAAGGCGCATTTGGAATTCATCAAATAAAAAAATTAGATAAAATGGTTACAATTAGAAGAAATAATGCTAAGTTTTGGAATCATGAATTATCTAAATTTTCTAATTTTTTATTATTACCACATTTTGATCAAATTTACAAACACTCTTTCTTATTCTATCCAATCACAGTAATTAAGAATAAATATTTTTCAAAAAATGATTTAGTCTCCAGATTAGAAAATAATGGAATTGAAACTAGACCTGTTATGGCAGGAAATTTTGTAAACCAACCTGTTGCAAAAACCATTAGTTTTAAAATACATGGAAAATTAACAAATTCTAATTATATTATGAATAACTCGTTTGTCATAGGAAATCATTCAGGAATTAGTTTGGCAGAACGGAAATTTATTTCTGATAGAATTAAAGAATTTATTTCTGAAAAACTCATATAATATTTCTACTTTTTAAAAAATTCTTTTAGTATTCGTTTTAATAACAGTCTTCCTGTTTTAAATGATTGAATTTTCCTCTCCCCACCAATTCGTTCTCCTTCATTTCCTGCAATTTCAATGATATTTTGTTTATTTTTTAATCCTCTAATCGTCATTTGTAATGTTGAGTCTAAACCTAACGCATCAAAATTTAATTCATTAAACGCTGTTCTTGAAATAATTCTACTCTCATTAAGACTATCTGTTAAATGTCCATCAAATAAAATGTTACAAAGAAATGTAAATAATTTATTTCCAAACGAATCAATTTTTCCTGCATCAAGATTGGTAGATGATTTTGTAAATCTTGAAATAATTATTTGATCATATTCATCACTCATTTTTTCACTCAAAATTGTTATTTCTTCAGGAACATGATTTCCATCAGGTCCAAAAATTACAATGTTTTCTGATTTTGTTTCTTTAACACCTTCTAGTATTGCTCCACCATGTCCTTTCAGAACTTGTTTTTTAATATTAAATCCCATTTTTTTTACTTCTTCTACGGTACCATCTGTTGAGCCTCCATCAATTACCAAAATTTCATCTAAGCCTTCTTTTTTTATTTTTGGTAGAATATGTTTAACACCAACCACTTCATTCAATGTTAAAATAATTAGCGCAGTCGACATGTAGACTCAATTAATTATTTCTATATTAATTATACAAATATTTTATATTATTTTGTTAAACAGATTAACTAGTTTTTTTACTGCTACATCATTTGAAAATTGTTTGATCGTAAATTCTTGTCCTCGTTTTGCAATTTCTACCCATTTTGGGTTATCTTTATCAGTTAAGAATTCCTCAAATTTTTCTAAATAATTTTTTTCATTAATAAACACTGCATTCTTCCCATCTTCATATCCTAAGTACTGCCCATTATTTTTTTCTGTAATCTCCATAAAAGTTAAGCAACCCGCTGCACTAGTTTCCCAATATTTTATTGTTGGATAAAATGTGGTTGCTGCTATTGCAGCAAAATATTTTGATAAAATCTGTGGGAAAGTTACATTTGATAATTTTTTTTCTATTTCTCTAGAATGTACTACGTAATCTAAATCATTACAGATTGTTCGTAATTTATAAAAATACCATCCTGAACTTTTTGGATTTAATACCGAGTTTGCAATTCGTGATTTTATATTATTTTTTCCTAATGCACCAGAAATAAGAATTTCATTTTTTTTTCTTTGTTCATAATTACTATCTATTTTTTCAAAATTTTCTGTCTCAATTCCAAATTTAATAGTTTCATATTTAAAATCACGAGGATAAAATTTGTAAAAATAATCTTCATGCATGAAATTAAAATAATATTTTATGTTCCATTTTTCATGAAATTGAAATTGGTTGTAATTTTTTGCATTGTGAGGATCACCTGTTCTACAAACTACAGGAATATCAATTTCTTTAATCCCTGTTAATTCATCAGGTGTTCCATCCGTAAGATTATTTGGTAATAATATTATATCAAATTTTGATTTTAATTTTTTACAATCAAATTTGTTTTGACATGGAAAATATTCCATTTGTAGATCATCATTACGGTTTAATGCTTTAATAAAAAATTCATATGTTGTTTGATCAAAATGATTTTTATCAAAAAAATGATAATTTTTCTTATAAATAAAAGCAACTTTAATCTTTTTTTCCACAATAAAATTTCTAATTATATGATTAAATATATTCCGTAGAATAATTTACTAGAAAACGTTTTACACATAACCAATAAATTATATCTATTGAAAATTAAAATTGCCTTCATACTAATTTTCATTTCATTATTTTTATCAATTTTATATGGAATAGACAAATTTTCATCAGATAATCCTAATGATTCAGCATTAATTCGAATTGGACTATCTAATATTGATTCCTCAAGTTGTAAAATTTGTGAATTAAATGAGATTTATTATGAAAGTGGTTGTAAACGTTGTATACAAGATGGCATTGTTTTGACTGCACATGTATCAAATGAAAGGCACTATAATGTTGGTTGGAGTAATAATAATGGAATGTATTATGGTGACGAAAATTGTCAGGGTTCACAAAATTTTAAAAATACATCTGCAAACATCAATGATACATATTATATTGAAATTTCGAAAAATGATCTGTTGTTGCATACAAATTTCTATACTGATGAAAATTTTACAAATCTAAAAGAAAGTATTTCTACAGAAATGTGTTCAAACCCTACAAATTTACAATATTTAAGAATCTCAAATGAAGATGGAAAACCTCCTGGCAATGGTGGAAAACTATCTGGTAATATAGATGAAATAGAAATTTTTGATACAACCAATGATAAACATAAGCAAATATTTTCTTCATCATTTAATGAATGCTCAGATAAAACTTGTAATGACTTGTGGAATTTCCGAAATCCTGAAAAAATTTTTGTTGATACAGAAAAAGATGTTCTTTCATTCTCTTCTGAAGTTTTAGGAATGAATGATTATGCTCATTTAAAACTTGATCATGAATTACCTAATTCTTGGGAAATGAGATTTAAATTTCAAATAAATGAATTACAAGAACATCCTCGTGGAAAAGGAATTTTAAACCTTGAACCTGATTTACGTCAAATATTTTTAGGACTACCTGCAATTATTCTTCCATTTATCAGTTATGGAATAACACAAAAAATAAAATTAAATTCTTTTGGAATAGTTATCGTTATAACTGGAATTACAATTTTAACTGGAACACTATTTCATATGTCTGAAATAAATTCTAATTTGATTATTCTTGCAGTTTCAGTTTTAATTATTATATTAGGAATACTGAGAATGAATATAAGGAGTACAAAAAAATACTAATGAAATCAAAAATTAAAAAAAATGTTGTTGTTGGATTAGGTGAAATTGGATTACCTATTCAAAATCTACTCTCAAAAAACTCTATCACTGTTGGATATGATATTAATGAAAAACTGATGAATAAAAAAAAATTTGATAAATATACTGCAGTCCCAACTTTAATTTTGCATATATGCATACCATTTTCTAAAAATTTTATAAACAATTCACAGAAATTAGTTCAAAAATTTCAACCTGAAATATTGGTAACACATAGTACTATCAGTCCAAACACTTCATCAATTTTACAATCAAGATTGAAAATCCCTGTAATTTATAGTGCAACTAGAGGAGTGCATAAAAGAATGAAATATGATCTTAAAAGATATACAAAATTTTTTGCCATTTCACAAAATGCACCAAAAAAACAATTTGCAGTTAGAGAATTTAAAAAAATTATGAAAATGAGCGGTTTAAAAACAAAACAAATGTCTAAACCTGAGACACTAGAACTAGGAAAAATTATTTGTGATACATCATACTTAGGATGGCTCATAAATTATGCACAGTTAAGCAATATGATTGCAATTCAGTATAATGTAGATTTTGATGAAATGTGGTCTTTTTCTGACGAAATTCACAAATTTTTAGGAAACAGACCAAAAATGTTTCCTGGTTTCATTGGTGGTCATTGTGTTATTCCAAATTTAGATCTTATGCATAATCAAACTCTTGATTTAATAAAAAAAATTAATAACAAATATGGTAAATCAGTAAAAAATTCAAAAACCATTCATAAAAAGTATTCCAAATAAGCATCTATTCTGTTTTAACATACGGTTTTATTATATGGAGAAAATTCTTTGTTACTTTTTCCCAATTGAATTCTTGTTTTACAAACTCTATTCCTTTCTTACCCATCATTTTAGATTCAACTTTGTTTTCTAAGAGTTTTGTAATTTTTTTAATCATATCATCAGAACTCCCTTCTTGAAGTAAATATCCGGTAATACCGTCTCTCATCATCTCTTTATCTCCTCCAACATCTGTTGCCAGAACTGGTTTTCCCATTAATTGTGCCTCTTTTAGAGTAAGTGGTGCAAGATCCATACCAGTTACTAATGCATAAATGTCAATTGTTTCTAAGAACGTTCTCACTTCATCTGGATATTTTAATCTACCAACCCATTTAAAATTTTTAAATTTTTTTAGTTTTTTAGTTATTCTTTCTCTATATTGTCCATCTCCTACCCAGTAGAAGTTTACATGAGGAAGCTCATTCAGAACATTTTCAAGTATTAATAATTCCTTTGTTTTTCCCCACCAATTTGCATCTTGGACTAAACCAACACATGGATTTTCTAATTCCATTTTTTCAACACTATACCATCTAGAAGAGTTAATACCTTCTAAAAAAACACCTGTATTTTGGTTTGGATAATGTTCCTTAACAATATCTTCTAAATATTTACAAATTGGCAATATCACAGTAGCTTCTGCAAAAACTTTTTCCGAAATTCTATTTCTAAGCCAAATAATCATTCTGGTTTTAAAATTATTTCCAAGAGTTTTCATTCCCCAAAAATACTCTTGCCAGTAATGACCTCTTAACAAAACAAATGTTGGAATCCCAGTTTTTATTGAATGTAATGCAAAATGTGATTGTCTGTCTGTAAAAATTGCATCAGGTTTAAATTCTTTAATCAATTTTTTGAATTTTTTATCACCATTAAACCATTCTGAAATTTTCTTACTGGGGAAACCATTACTATAATCAGTATCCTTGATTAATTTCACAACAACATTTTGTTTTTCTAATTCTTCTGCAAATTCTTCTAAATGGAATAATTTTCCTAAACTACCATAAGCGATTAATAATTTCAAATTACGATTAAATCAAAAATTACTAATATTAAACTACATGGATTGATTTTTACCTAAAAATGAGGAATTGGATAAGATCAATTGAGTACTATGATCATTATCTATCACTAGTGAAATTGATATACTTTCATAATTCCTTTATTCTAATGGGAAAAAATCCGGGTTTTCGTGCTTGGTTTTACTTTAGACAAGGTTGGAGTACGTATTTTGCATTCATTTTTGCTGCAATTAATACATTAACTGTAACATACTATCTGGCAATTGAAAATTATCCATTTTTAAAATCCATATTTCCTTCATTTGAACAGTATATCCTTATTGTAGTAATTGTTGGAATTCCTTTACTTGTTACAGTCGGATATGCTCATTATAAAAAAACACCATCGTTTAGAGCAGAAGCTGATGTTTTTGTTGAAAGTAATCCATATCAGGCTAGAATATTAGTTAACACTCAATTATCTTTAGCACTAAACATGCAACTCACTGATGTTCTCTTAAAATTAACATCTAAAAAAGAAATTACTGATCAAGAAATTAATGAAATTAAAGAACTTCAGAAAAAATTTCTTGAACATATGGATAGTAGAACTATATCTAACAAAAAGGATCAATCGTATTTCAAAGAAAATTATAAACTCTAATTTTTTAAATCATGAAAAACTCACACAAAGTAATTATTTTATTAGGATCTTTCTCACTAATTTTTCTTTCAGGAATTTTTGTAACTGTTAGCGAAGTATTTCCATTTACATTATTGAAATCAATTAATAATGAATTTAATAAGAAATCATCAATAATATCTTATGAACCAAATGATGTTTCATCATTAATTCATGTAACCAATATTAAATTAGTTGATGAGACACGAAATAATTTAAATTTATTTTTATGGAAAGATGAAAATTTACCCAATAGATTACCATCTAACATTGAAAATTCATTTTCTGATGATAGATATTTTGAAATAAAAAATCTTGAATCGATTAAAAAAATTACAATCAACATGGATTATAATATAAATTCTATTGCATACTTGTTTCAACCAACTATAGATAATAATAAAATAATTATTTATCATCAAGGTCATAGTGGAGATTTTTTTGAAGGTAAAGCGACCATAGAATATTTTTTGAAAAAAAATTATTCAGTAATTGCATTTTCCATGCCATTATTAGGTATGAATAATCAACCTATTATTCAACATCCACAATTTGGAGAAATTAAGATGCAATCTCATAATCAATTGCCATTATTAAAAAATTCAAATTTTTCTCCAATCAAATTTTTTGTTGAACCAGTAATTGTTGCCTTGAATTATCTAGAAAAACATCATAATTTTGATGCATACTATATGATTGGTATTTCAGGTGGAGGATGGAGTACAACATTGGTCTCAGCAATTGATGATCGAGTTAATCAAAGCTATTCAATCGCAGGTTCTTACCCAATTTTCCTCAGAAGCGATCCAAAAAACTTTGGTGATTATGAGCAACATGATTTAGATTTTTATCAAGTAGCAAATTACCTAGATCTCTATGTTATGAGTTCAATTGGAAATGATAGAAAGCATATTCAAATTTTTAACAAATTTGATCCGTGTTGTTTTGATGGTGATGCCTTCTTATCGTATGAACAAGAAATCAAAGATATAGTTAATTCATTCAATGATGGGTTTTTTGAAATTTACTTAGATGACACACATAAAGAACACATTATCTCTGAACATGCATTAGAAATCATAATTAATGAAATAATTAGCTAATCAACATGCTAATTGTCTCACAGAATATGACAAACTATGATGTTCAATTACCTAAAGATACTATTCTAAGAATTAATCTTGCTTGGATAAATGATCTTGAAACACTAAAAAACATTCTTGAGGCAAAATCTGAAAATAGTATATTTATTGACCTGCCAAAAAATAGAACAAAACCACCAAACAATAGATATTCTATGGATGAAATAAAACCAATTCTAGAATCATACTCTAACATAAAGTATTTCGCATTATCAAATGTTGATTCAACAGAATATTTGTCTGAATATATGGGTTATATTCCAAAAAATATTATAATCGTTCCCAAAATTGAAAGCCATCTAGGAATTAAAAATATTGAAGAAATCACAAAATTACTAGGAGATGAAAAAATAGTCATGCTTGATCATGATGATTTGTACTCTTCGATGTTAAAGAAAAATGATGATCCTAAAAATTTCCAAGTTTATATTCAACAACTAATTGATTTTTGTAATAAAAATAATGTTACTCTTTTAAGGACTGTCGGTGTGATGTTTGCTGATACTGAAAAACGTGTATCTGAATATGTAAATTAAATTTCCCAATCAAATTTCTGATTGATAATCTTAAAAAATTCCTCGTTAAAAGGTTGATAATAATCTAATAATCTCTTTCTTGTTTTCTCATCCATTTTTTCATATTTTGCAGATTTTTGTTTCTGTGGATTTTTAATAGTATATTCTGGAATTTCTAAAAATTTAAAAATTTTAATTAGTGTTTCTTGAGGTTTTTGTTCCATTTCTTCAGTAGATAAAATATGAATTTGTTCTCTAGGAAAAATTTTTCTCCAATGTTCAAGCTGTTTTGCATACAATCCTTTTGATAAATATGAACGATTACGATCCAAGCTCTCACGTAATGTATGATTATCCATAAATTTTATTTCATCCTCTATTGAATCTTCAAATGATAAATTTTCACTACCATATCTAACTCCTAAATGATAATTTGAATATGCTCTATCAATTGGATTACGGCAAATAACAATTAATTTCACATTAGGTAATGTTTCAAAAATTCGTTCAACAACTTCTTTTTTCCAAAAATAGAATGGTGTATCTTCTCCTGTAATAGCAAATTTTGCTTTTCTTTCAATTTTTTTCATTTCATTTTGTGTAGGAAACATTGACTGGTACCAGTTAATACCTAAATCATAATTACTGTCAAAGTATCCAATCTCATCATATGCAGCTTGTAATACTGATGGATGTTCACATATATTGTAATAAAGTGATGTTGAACCACTTCTCACTGTTCCAATAATAATAAAATTTGGAAGAACTCTAGATGATGCTGTTATTCCAGAAATTCCACGTTTAAAGAATCTATGATATGTTCGGCTAATTGATTTTCGAATATTTCTCTCAGTCATGTTCTAATTTTATAATTATTATAATTAATCTAATCTATCAAATATTACTTCTGTAAATTTTGCAGTAATGCCTAAATTATTACTATAAAGAACTTGAATATGATAGGTTGTATAATTCAGGCTAGAATGGGATCAACTCGTTTACCAGGAAAAGCTATGAAGAAAATTCATGGTGAGATCCCTATGCTAAAATTCCAATTAAACCAATTGGAAAACTCAGAACGTATAGATAAAATAATTATTGCAACCACAAGTCTTGCTAATGATGATTTGATAGTTGAATTTTGTAATGAGAATAAACTAGAATACTTTAGAGGTCAACCCAAAGATGTTCTTGATCGTTATTATAATTGTGCAAAAAAATTCCAATTTCCAATAATTGTCAGAATTACATCAGACAATCCTCTAATTGATCCAAAAATAGTCGATGACGTAATTGAAAAATTTTTGAATACAAAGTGTGATTATATGTCAACTGAATATCCAAAAACATTTCCTTTAGGATTTGCAGTCGAGGTATTTAGTTTTCAGGCCTTAGAAAAATCTTGGAAAGAGGCTAGATTGCCTTCTGAAAGAGAACATGTTACTCCTTACATAATAAAAAACCAAGAACTTTTTAAACATAATAATTATTCCTATTCTCAAAATTTATCACACATACGTTGTACCGTAGATACTGATTTTGATTTTAAATTAATTGAACATATTATTTCAAAAATTAAATTACGTCCAATTCATCTAAATCATGTTTTAGAATTATATGAGAAAGAACAAAGTATTTTTGAAATAAACAGTCATGTGAAACATGATGGATATGAACGTTCTTTGAAAGAAGATAAAGAGTATCTAAGTAAGGTAAAAAACTAAAATGAAAAAAACTATAAAATTATTTGATCCAATAATTGATCAAACAGAAAAAAATGCTGTTCTCAAGGTATTAAATAGTAAATTTTGGGCATCTGGTTCTGGAACAGGTAATGTTTTAGAATTTGAAAAAAAATTCAAGAAATATACTAACTCAAAAATTTGTATTGCTGTTAATAGTGGTACCGCAGCATTAAATTTAGCATTATCACTTTTTGATCTAAAAAATAAAGAGGTTATTCTTCCATCATTATCATTTGTTTCAACAGCAAATTCAATCATTGAAAACGGTGGAAGACCTGTTTTCATAGATATTGAACCTAAAACTTTATGTCTAAATTCTGAGATTATTGAACAATATATTACAAAAAAAACGGCACTTATTCTCCCTGTACATTTCGGTGGATTTCCATGTAATCTTAAAAAAATTCATGCTATTGCGAAGAAATATAATTTACATATAGTTGAAGATGCAGCTCATGCAGCCGGAACATCATACAATAATAAAAAAATTGGAAAACATAGTGATGCAGTATGTTTTAGTTTTCATCCTGTGAAAAATCTTGCAATGCCAACTGGTGGATTAATTGCAATAAATAATTCTAATTATAAAAAATTCTCAAATTTATTAACATCTCGGCGTTGGTGTGGAATAACTAATAGAAAAGATACACATTATGATGTAAAAGAATTAGGTTGGAATTATTATATGAACGAATTTTCAGCCGCTATTGGATTAGCACAACTAAAAAAACTAGACAAACTAAATCGTCTTCGTCAAAAAACTTGTAAAATGTATTTTCAAAAAATTAACACAGAAAAAAAAATGCCTTTTTCTACAGATTCATCTTATCATTTCTATTGGATATTGGTGAAAAACCAAAAAAAGTTCAGGCAAAAAATGCTAAAACATGGGATCGAAACTGGAACACATTATCAACCCATTCATAAAATGTCAATGTATAAGCAGAAACAAAAATTACCAGTAACTGAAAAAGTTGGTAAGACAATTGTAACATTACCTACAAGTCCAAATCTAAAAAGTTCAGAGATTAACTATATTATAGAATCAATTAATAAATCACTATAAATTTTTCAAAAGATTTTCAAGTAAACCTAATGATGTTGGAACAATTTTTGTATTATGTTTTTTAACAAATTGGGGTACATCTTTAATTTTTATAATTTTTGGGATAGAGTATTCTGAACTTTTTCTTAAATTCTGTATACTCGAAGTCTTGTCCAAATCCATTTTAATTATACAACCAATATCATAAACCAAATTGATCTTATCAAGCACTATGCATCTCTCAGTGATATTTTTAATTTTACTCTTAGATATTTTTGATTCTTCTTCTAATTCTTCAAGTAATTTTGATTTATAATCTAAATTTCTTTTTTTATGTTCTGAGAATATATCTAAATTTCCTGATGGTACAAGTTCATAGTAATCTGGATATTCAGTATTGTTTTTACTACGTTTAGCAAATATTGTATACTTTATTTTTTTATCTTCAAATAAAATCATTCCACTAATTCCCACTTGTCTGATTTCTAATCCTATTGACGAATCAATTCTTGATGCTATAATATTTTTATAATCAGTAAAATCACAAAGTAAAGAAACACTATTTTTATTTTTATTAATTGATCTAAGAGTTAATACTTTTGAATTGAATAATTTCTTTTTACGATTTTTTTGTTCATTTTTCCAGATATTATTTATTTTCTTTTTTTGACTGTTGGAAATTTTTCTATTTATTGGTGAATATGTTACAGAAATTTCTTTAGCATTAATCACTTCATACTTTTTATCATTAATTTTTGATAATTTTTTGATTAAGTTATTTAGATTTTGTACTTTTAGGCATGTTAAATTTGCATTTTTTGCACTTGAATATCCATTTTGAGAATCTTCAATAACTAAAACATTTTTATCATTCATTTTAATTTTTTTTAAAAATTTAAGATATATTTCAGGATGTGGTTTTGAATTTTTAACATCGTCACCAAAACTCATTGCTGAAAAATATTTTAAAATATTATATTTTGTTAATATTGAAATAGTATTTTTATAACTAGCTGATGTAACTAAACCAATCTTATAACCGTCTTTTTTTAAAAACTCTAATAATTTTTTTGCATCCTTTTTTAGTTGAATTTTATTTTTATATGATAATTCAATTTTTTTATTATATTTTTTTTCTAATTCAATTTTTTTTTGTTTAATTTTATATTTTTTTTTTAAAATTGAGATAATTTCACTAATTTTTGGTCCATTTAATTCATGAAACTCTTTTTTAGAGCCTTTACAATTGAATTCTTTTAAAAAACCTTGATAATTCTTGTATAATTCATTTGTGCTATCAATTAATGTTCCATCTAAATCAAGCGCAATCCATTCAAATTTTTTCATAATCATCATCCATTATTCCATCACCAATTTGTATATCCCTTGTTGATTTTTTACCTTGTATCTCATTAAGGAATTTTGGATGAAGTCCTTTTCTTTGTTTTCCAGATCTCAATACATCAATATTCTTTCCTTCAATGAATTCTTCACCTTTTGAAATTTTTCTTATACATTGAATAGATCTTTGAGCATAATCTCTTAGTTCTGTTTCATCATCCAAAACAATTTTTTCACCCTCTCCAATGCTTTTTTCTGCATCTCTTATTCCTTTGATCATTCTTTTTAATTCAGCAGGATTTAATGCAAAGGAATGATCTGGACCAGGTAATTTTTTATCAATTGTAAAGTGTTTTTCAATTACACTTGCTCCTAAAGCAGTTGCAACTACTGGACCAATTACTGGATCCATACTATGATCAGATAATCCTACCTCTACATCAAATTCTTTTTTCAAATCTATCATAGATTTGATATTTAAACTATCTATTTTGGCTGGATATTTTGCTGTTGTCTGTAAAAGAGTTATTTTCTTTCCACCATTACCAAAAAATTGTTCCAGTGCCCATCTAATTTCATCTTTAGTTGCACCACCTGTAGATAGAAATGTAGGTTTTTTGGTACTTGCTATATATTCAATTAATCTGAGATGACTGATCTCATATGATGCTATTTTGTGATAATTTGTATATGGATCTATTTCTTTTGCATCTTTTACAGAAAAAGGAGTTGACATGAATTCAATATTTTTTATTTTAGAATATTCCGCTAGCTTTGGAATCATTTCATAAGGCATAGATAAATCTTCAAAAATTTTGTTTATTGATTCTGTTATTCCAGATTCCGATAGGTAATCTGAATCTCCAGCATTTGGAACATAAACTGAATGAGCACGGTAGGTTTGAAATTTTATTGCATCAGCACCTGATTCAGATGCTACATCTATCAAAGTTTTTGCCATCTTCATGTCTCTCTCTGAAGTTCCCATTCTCCAATTGGAACCTGCTTCTGCAATAATGAAAACTTTCTTTTTACTCATTTCTATGATTTTCCATTAAGAATTGAAGTGTTTTAATTGTTAGTTTTGGGAAATACGGTGTAATTTCTTTCTTCAACCTATCAACATTATTTTCTAATGTATATTGTTCTTCATAATTTGTATCGTGATAACTTTTGAAAATTACTTCACCTTCATCAAAATTTTTTGATATATGATGACAACATATTGCAATTTTTTGTTCATTATTTTGTAATGCTTTTTTAATTGGTTCTACACCTGCATATTTTGGAAGATCACCTCGATGTAGATTAATCGCACCATATCTAGCTTTTTCAAAAATTCTTTCTGATATTAGATATCTCCAACTAATCGAAATTAGAAAATGAAAATCATTTGTTTCAACATATTCATCTAATATGATATTTTCATCTTTTGAATTAACTGAAAATAGTGGAATATTATTTTGTTTAGAAAATAGTTCATATTCTTCAAAATCATCTCTAATGTTTTGCTTACTATCATATGATTTTGGATTAAATTTATGAGTAAATATTGCGATTAAAAGAAGATTATCTTTTTGTTGAATTTCTTTTAATGTAGCTAATCCATGCTCACGGGCTACTAGTGCTATACATCTAATTTGTTCTTTATTGGTCATAAACTAAATTATAAAATCTTTACATGCAATCATTAAAAATATTTCTAAAAAATGTTCTTTAATCTATTATTCAGTATTAATAGTAAAATAGGTGATTAGAATAAAATATTTTACTTGGTTTATTTATTTTGTGCATACAGAGATTGGGCAATAAAACTTTACAAAAAACTTGAAGAAGAATACCCAGAAATGATTCTTCTTTCATCTCCTAAAAAACTTAGCATAAATTATGTAAAAAAAATTCATCCTGAAATAATTTTTTTCCCTGATTGGTCATGGATTGTTCCAAATGAAATTATCTCAAATTATACATGTGTATGTTTTCATGAATCTAATTTACCTAAATTTCGTGGTGGCAGTCCAATCCAAAATCAAATCATAAGAGGCATTCAAAAAACAAAAACTACAGCTTTTTTAATGAATAAAGGGATAGATGAAGGTGATATACTACTGCAAAAAGAATTATCATTAAAGGGCTCACTAAATGAAATATTTGAAAGAATGATAGCCAATGATTTTCAAATGACAAAAAAAATTATTCAGGGAAAATTTAAACCTAAAAAACAATCTGGAATTCCTTCAAAATTTAAAAGACGCCAACCAACTGATAGTGAATTAAAAAATCTTAATCATTCAAAAAAATATCTCTATAATTTTATTCGTATGTTAGAAGATCCATATCCTAATGCATTCATAAAGATTGGTAAACATAAAATTATTTTTAAACAAGCTTTCTATAATGGAAAAAAACTATCAATAGAAGGAGAAATTAAATGAGAATTCTTGTAATTGCAGCCCATCCTGATGATGAAGTATTAGGAATGGGTGGAACAATAAAAAAACTAACAAAAAATGGAAATAAAGTTAAAATTGTTATCATGGCAACTGGAATAATTGCTAGACGATCTACAAACTTTCAAAACAATACAAATTATAAAATTAAAAAATCAGATCAAATTCTTTTTGAAAAACAAATCAATGAAATAAGAAAACAATCAAAAAAATCAGCAAAAATTCTTGGTGTGAGTGATATAGAATTTTTGGATTTTCCTGATAATGAGATTGATAAAATATCTAATTTAGAAATTACAAAAGCCATAGAATCAATTATTAAAAAATTCAAACCAAACAAAGTTTTCACACATTCTAATTCTGATATTAATATTGATCATCGTTTAATTTACAATGCTACTCTCACTGCGACAAGACCAAACCCTACATATAGAATTGATGAAGTTTATTCATTCGAGGTCCCATCATCAACAGAGTGGTTTTTCCCTCAAACTTTTCAACCTAATACCTTTATTGATATTTCAAAGGAACTTCAATTCAAGATGAAAGCTATGTCTCAGTATAAAAACGAAATACAAAAATTTCCTCATCCTAGATCAATTAAATCATTAGAACACATAGCTCGAAGATGGGGAACTGTTTCAGGATTTAATGCAGCTGAAGCATTTTACCTTGTGAGACAGTTAAAGAAATAACTTTTAATTAATTTATTTCAAATTTTTCTTTAATAATTTGTTTTAATTCATTGATAGGAATTTTATCAACTTTATCTGATGAATAAGAATCTGTTTGGTTTCTTTTTTCAATTCCATCATATCTTTCTTTAATTGCATCGTCATTAAATAAACCATATAATGGATTTGCTAAAAGGTATACATCATTATATTCCCAACAATATTTCATTTCATCTTCATTAATTAACACTTCATTTAATTTCTCACCTGGTCTTATTCCAATAATTTCTTCTCCATGCATTCCAAGAAGATCATTCAGTGCTTTTTGTACATCAAGAATTGAATATGCACGTAATTTTGGAATAAATACTTCGGAACCATGACTTAATTCAGTGGTTTTAAGTATAAAATCCAAAGCATCATTCATACTAATACTAAATCTTGTCATATTTGGATCTGTAATAGTAATTTTTTGTTTTGCCTTTATTTGTTTGATAAATAATGGTATGACGGAGCCACTACTTCCAAGAACATTACCATATCGTACGGCATAAAATTTTGTTTTATATTTTTCCTTACTAAGATAATTATTTGCAGATACAAATAATTTTTCCATAAGTAATTTTGTTGCACCATATGTATTTAATGGAGAAACTGCTTTATCAGTTCCTACACAAATTACTTTTTCAACATTATTTGTTAAACATGCATCAATTACATTTTGGGAACCAACTACATTTGTTTTTATAGCTTCAAATGGATTATATTCAATTTTTGGAACATGTTTTAAGGCAGCTGCATGGAATACTATATCAACATCTTCAACAGCTTTTGTTAATCTTTGGACATCTCTAATATCACCTAAAAAAAATCTTATTCTATCATCTTTAATCTCATTTTCCATTTCAATCTGTTTGCTTTCATTTCTACTGAATATTCTTACAGATTTGACATTTTTTTCTAATAGTTTTTTAGTTAATGCTTGACCTAGAGAACCTGTCCCTCCAGTAATCAAAATATTTTTGTCATCAAACATTGTAATTTTTCATAACTGTTTTTTAAAAAACCTTACTTTAGAATTATCAATAATCACTGTGGTTTATAGAGTAATTCCAGATTTCCAGCATCATCTCTCTCTAATTTCCCATTTTCGTCTTTTTTAAAGAGGTCATGATTAGCAAATTTATCAACAATTTCAAAAAATTGTTCTTTTGACAATTCAAAATCATCTAAAAATTCTTCAAAATACCATGTTGGAATTTTTCCTTCAAAATCATTAATTAGCTTTTTACCTTCCTCTCTAGATATTCTATCATACCAAATATCTATACATGCATGATCAGTTGCACGACCAAATCCATATTTTATCCATTTAAAATAATCATGCATTCCTGTATATTTTTCATCTAGATTTTCCCAGTTTTGATAAGTTCCTTCTTTAGGTTTATCACTAACCGAAAAACCAAGCTTTTTCACAATTTCTAGTTGTTTGAAAATATCCCATTTAAAATAACTACCTAGAAAAATTCCAGTTAATCCAACTCGGTTAATTTCTTCATCTGATGGATAGATATATGGTTTCAAATCCTCAATATTAATTCCAAATTGTGTTACTTTCTCAATAGGCATTTTATCTAAAAAATATCCACCATGTTCGGTTAACCATTTTTTATTAAGTTTTTTACCCGTTCCAGCTCCACCATATTCAAATTGTGGATTTTCACCCCAGATAATTAATGGAATTTTATACGCTACTGCAATTTTTGCTGGTACTGTGAATAAACCATGATGTTCTGGCCATGTAACATCTCCTAATTCAGTTAGACCAATTTTTGCTAGCTTTCTATAAACAATAGGGTTTGGTGTAAACTCAATGTAATCAAATCCCAAGTTTTTTAAATTTTCAATATTTTTCCTGCCTAGAGGAACTAGATCTCTTGGAATAAAATTTACTAGTAAAGGATTGAGACCACATTCATTTTTAATAAAATGTGCTTGATAAGTTGAATCTTTTCCCCCACTAACTGGAATTACACAATCATAATTTGAATTATTTTTACTTTTTAGATTTTTAATTAATTCATCAAATTCTTTTTTTCTTGAATCCCAATCAATTTTATTTTTTTGTTTATGATTAATACAAGCATTACAAACACTATTTTGATCAAATATCAAGCCTGGTTTTGTATCTGGATATAGACAATTCTGACAAAATTTCATATTATCACTATTTTTTAATTATTAAAGACATATTATGCATTTTGCTTTAAGAGATTTGCTATAAAATGTGATGAATTCCCATAATTCTTTAGAAATGTCTTAACAAATTTTTTCCCATTTTCTATCAATTGTTCGCTTTCATTATTATCAAAAATTATCTTTCTAATCTCTTCTTCTATATCTGACTCATCTGATATTGCAACAACTGCTTTTTGCTTGATATATTCAAATTCATATAATTTTTTATCCAATATAATATTCATAGTTGGTTTTTCCATAATCATGCTTTCTAAAACAACTGTTGATGGGCACCAGCCCTCAGGACTAATAGTAATTATGAAATCACTTGATTTAATTAATTCAATAATAGGATTGAAAAAATAAATTATTGAATTCTTTGAATATTTTTTGATAATTTTTATTATTTCATTATTATGTTCTTCTGTTCTTGGATGAATTTTAAAAATTAAGTCTACATTATCATATGCATTTAAAATAGTACATAATCGTTGAACAACTTTTTCAAATTTTTCATGAAATTCTATTAGATCAAATCCTTGTATTGGTGTAACAGGAGTTGGTGCAACTAAAACTTGGTATGATTTTTTTTTATTTTTTTTTGGTGAATTTAAAGAAATATGATCATGTCTTGGACTTCCTACACTAATTACTTTTTTTGGTGAAGCATTATAATTTGAAATTAAAAATTGTTTCTGAAAATCACTCCAGACTAAATAATTATCTGTAAATGAATCATACGAACTTAATGTTCCAAATCTTTTGTTTTCTTCAAACATTAATTGGAAACCATGTTCAAGAATAAATGTTGAGACACTATTTGTTTTACAATTTAAAAAAATTTGTTCTGTTTCACCAATATCGTTCAAAGAAAGAATACTTTTTACATTAATTTCTTCAAAAATTTTCTTTGCAAAGGTCACTGATTCAATATAATCATTAATTCTTTTTGAAAAAACTTTTTTTAAATCATTTTTTATGATAGGCCAAAGAATCTCTTCATCAATCATAAAAATTTCTTCAAAAATCTCATCATGATTATCCCATAAATCTTCTAATTTTTTTGAATACCTCTTCTGATGTTCTAGAATACGCTTCTGGTCATCTTTTTTAATTAAACTTTCTTTAGAAACTAATTTACAATTAGATTCTTTCATAATTTTTATTGATTCTTTATCTAGAGTTACCGGTCTACGTTGATTTATTACTATAATATTATAATTTTCATCGTTTAGATTCTTCAATAAATTTTGGTATAAAGGAGGAAAAATTTCTAAAAGTAGAATTGTTTTTTTATCTTTATTTTTAAAATCGAACCAGAGCCCAAAAGTTGTGCTAACTGTTTTATCGATAATTTTTTTTAATTTATTATATTTATTCTTGCCAATTTTTATTGAAACTGTTCTACCACCAATATTTTTCTTATAATTAATTGAATCATAAAATACTTTATTTTCTTCTTTATTAGAATTAATAATAATTTCAATTGATTTTTCTTTTTTAATACTTTTAATGATTTGTTTAATTTCAATTGGACATTCTACTATAGTTGGTTCCTCATTATCTAAAATTTTTTTTATTGTCCAAAACTCTACAATTTTTTTTATTAATTCAGTGTGTAATTCAATTCTATCTAGCAGTCCCAATAAATTCACACCTTCAAACTCAAATTCTGAAAAAGCAGAATTATCATACCATGAATGTAATTTTCTAACTTTATCAAATATCCATAAACGTTCATCATAGCTCAGAAAATTATCTGAAATATCATGTCTTATTTCTAAATCTAGAAGATTTTTGTGTGAAGCATAATCCAGCGCAATTTTTTTTGTTTCATTATCTTCATCAATAATTTTAGAAAAATCACTTACAGATTTTGTGACTAGAATAATTTTTTTCTCCATCACTCATCCCATCTGTATGGTTTTTTTGTCCTAGGGTCAATAATGGATGGATCATCTGGGGCAATTCTTTCTTCATCAGGATTTTCATAATTGTATAATCGTGTTGTAAGATAAATCACAGTTGCTGGTTTGTCTGAAATGGATTTAAATCCATGAAGATAGAAGCCAGGAATTCTTACACATGTAATTTTTTCTCCGCTGACAATTATTTCATCAAGTTGACCATATGTTTTTGAATCATGTTTGTTATCATATGCACAAATTTTGATTGAACCTTCAATCACAACAAAATAATCAACTTGTCCACGATCATGTCTATGCCAAGCTCGAATAACACCAGGATACGAATACGACATATTTGCTTGAACTATTTTATCACCAAAATTGAAGTCTAACCAATCATCTCGAAAAATTTCTCTAAATGAACCTCTTTCATCAGGATTTTTTTTAATATCTTTAACAATTACACCTGGAAGCATAAATCAATCCTTTAAAACACATATAAAAATTCTAAGAAGTATTTGTTACTTTAATAATACCTAAACCATTATTATGAAAAAATTTGTAAAATCTAAGATCGTCTCTAGTTTTTATATAATCATTTATTGCTTCAAAAACTTGTTTATGACTAATTAGATCGTGTAATGAAATAATTCCTCCAGGTCTGACAAACTCCCCAAATTTTTTTAATTCTGCAAGAGTTTGTTCATATGTATGTGATGTATCTATGAACAAGTGATCAATTGTTTTGTCCCAATTAATTTCTAGATCATTACTTTGAATGAATTTCCAATTTTTTTCTAATGAAAACTTATTTACAATTTTTTTTGCATCATTACAAGAATCAATGTCAATACTTGTTACAAAACCATCGATTTCTGTAGCAGCTTGAAGTAAAGCAATTGTTGATTCTCCTGTACGTGTTCCTAATTCAAGTATATTTTTTAGATTAAATTCAATTGTTAACATATGTAAAATTGAAAGATGCTCATGAATGTCAGTTGGAACAATCATTCTTTTTTCTAACGGTGTTTCAGCATTTATTCCTGAAGTACATGAATGATTAGTTAAATTTTGTAATGTTTCATATTCTTCTTTACCCAAAGCTAGATATTTTATTGCTTTATTTGGATTGGTTAATGCATCTTTAATTTTTGAACCCAAGTTACAAAGCGATTATTTTTAACTCATTTATATCATTTCTAATAAAAATTCCAAAAATAAATCATTTATTCGATAAATCTTACTTGATTATAGTATCCTGTTAATTTTGCTAAATTAATCAAAATTTTGTTAAAATTGTTGTTATGTTGTGATACTTCTGATTCAGGAGGTATGTACATATTACTACAAAAATTTTTCATGATTTCTTTATCATGTATTTTTCGAATTTTTTGTATTTTCTTTCGTTCTTTTCTAATATGATTGAAAGTTTTGATTATACTTAGATAGCTTGAAAGTTTTTCTTTTAGGATTCCTTTTTTCAAATAAAATCCGAGCATTATTATCTCAATAATTAAGAGAGATGGAAATAATCGAGTAATGGTACTAACTGAGTAGTTTTTTAGTAAAACAATCCATCTATTTCTTTCTAAATAATAGAATTTTTTATTTGACCAACCCCATCCTGCACTTCCAATATGATGTATGACTGTTTTTGGAACATAAAATGACTTATATCCAAATAATCTTGCTCTCCATCCAAAATCTAATTCTTCATGATATGCAAATAATTTTTTATCAAACAATCCTATATTATCAATAATTTTTTTTGGAAAAAACATGCATGTTCCTGACGCATAACTTATTTCCTCAACTCCAATTTCTTTCTCTTCATCAAATTGTCCTTTACCTCTTGCAAAACCAAATCCAAAAATGTTTATCATATCTCCTGTACCATCTAATATTTCTGGATTTGTCATTTTTACAAATTTTGGTTGGTATAAACCAGGACCAAATTTTTCATATGCATCAAAAAAGTTTTCTATCCAATTTTTTGTTACTTTTACATCGTTATTTAAAATTATAATAAATTCACCATTTGAATTTTTTACTCCAATATTAAATCCCTCTGGAACACCAACATTTTTTTCATTTAAAATAAATTTACAATCAGGAAAAATCAATGCTGTATCTCTTCCACTTTTATCGGGTGATGCATTATCTACAACAATAATTTCAATATTTCTTTCAGTATTTTTTTTAATTGAATTAATACAGTCTTCTAAGAATTTTTTTCCATTATAATTTAAAATTATTATTGAGATTAATCCTTTTTGCATGATCTTAAACTAATTTTCTGACTAATAATTGATTACTAAAGAATAATAACTAATCAAATAAACAAAATCACTATGAAATTACTCATTACTGGCGGTTTAGGATTCATAGGAAGTAATTTCATTTTACATACACTTCAAAAATATCCAGATTATAAAATTACAAATATTGATGCTGAATTTTTTGGTTCAAATCAAAAAAATGTAGAATCAGTAAGAAACAATTCGAATTATACTTTTGTAAAAGGAAATATTACTAACAAAAAATTGATGGAAAAATTAATCACTGATTCTGATATTATTGTAAATTTTGCAGCAGAGTCTTTTGTTGATAGAAGCATTGTTGATGCAAATCCATTTTTAGTCTCTAATATTCGTGGAACCTACACAATTTTAGATATTATAAAAGATCAAAAGAAAAAATTAATTCATATTTCAACTGATGAAGTTTTTGGAAGTTTGGAAGAAACTGAAGCTGATGAAGACTTCAAATTAAATCCATCAAATCCATATGCGGCAACAAAAGCCTCAGCAGAATTATTAGTTAGATCTTATAATCAAACATTTGGAACTGACTGTATAATTACTCGCTGTACAAATAACTATGGACCTAGACAATTTCCTGAAAAATTTATACCAAAAGTCATTTTATTGGCTTCACAAAAAAAAGAAATTCCCATTTATGGAAGTGGAAACAACATTCGTGATTGGTTATATGTTACAGATCATTGTGATGCAATTTTAAAGATAATGAATCAAGGTAATTCGAATGAATCATATAATATTTCATCTCAAAATTATTCAGATAATACTTCTCTTGTAAAAAAAATTCTTTCAATGATGAATTGTTCACATGATTTAATTAAATATGTTGAAGATAGACCAGGTCATGATAAACGATATGGCATGAATTCTTCAAAAATTAAAAATGAATTAAAATGGAATCCATGTGTTGATTTAGAAAATGGTTTGTCTCAGACAATTGATTGGTATTTAAATAATTCCGAATGGTGGAAAGATATTTCTTCCAATTTATTGAGTTCTACTCCATGGAAAAATTAATTTTTTTCATAGATATAGAAAAAAAATGAAAGGAATAATTTTACATGGTGGTCATGGAACTAGATTAAGACCATTAACACATACAGGTCCTAAACAACTTCTCCCCATTGCAAATAAACCAATGTCACAATATTGTGTTGAATCACTCTTGAATGCAGGAATTAATGAAATTGCATTTATTGTTGGAGGAATTGGTTCAAAAAAAGTTAAAGAATTTTATGGTAATGGAGAAAGGTTTGATGTGAAAATCACGTACATTGAACAAGATGAACCTAAAGGTATTGCACATGCAATTAGTTTATGTGAAGAATTTGTCAAAAATGAAAAATTTATTGTTTTTCTAGGAGATAATTTCATTAATACCCCTATAACTGATTTCGTTAAAGATTTTGAAAGATCATCCTATAATGTATCATTATTGTTGTGTCATGTAGAGAATCCAGAACAATTTGGCATAGCATTTCTAGATGGTGATAAAATTTCCAAAGTTATTGAAAAACCAAAAAATCCTGACTCTAATTTAGCAATTACTGGAATTTATTTTCTTACAAACAAAATATTTGAAAAAATTCAGAAATTGAAACCATCATGGAGAAATGAATATGAAATTGTTGAAGCATTGCAAATGTTTATTGATGAAAATGAAAAAATTCCTTACAATATTATTAGTGGGTTCTGGAAGGATACTGGTACACCAAATGATATTATACATGCAAATAAAATAATTCTAGAAAACTTGGGAACTCAATTTTCTGATGATAAAGAAAAAAATGTTAAATCTTCTGAAAAGATTTCTATAGGAAAAAATTCAATAATTAAGGATGACTCTCAAGTAATTGGACCTGTCATTATTGGAAATAACTGTATCATTGAAAAAAATTCAATTGTAGGTCCTAACGTAAGTATTGGAGATAATACTAAAATTTCCAATTGCAGAATTCAAGATTCAATAATTATGTCTAATTGTAAGATTAACGCTAACATATCAATTATTGAAAGTATAATTGCAGAAAATTCAGAAATTAATTCTGAGCAATCAAACAAATCAAAAAAGAAATTCCTTCTAGGAGAAGGTACAAAAATATCTCTTTAGAACATCATTTTGTATAAGTATACAGACCAATTGCACCATTTTGAGGTAGTGAATTATCCATAGCAACAACATTTGTTTTTAACCACTTTAGAAACAGTTTCATTTTCTTATCATCTGTTTTCATTTTCATATCTCTCATTACATTTGGAATTCTTCTTTGAAAATCTTTGATCATTATTTCACCATTACCCCATGAATGTTCAATTGTTCTCCATTTCACTTTCATATTCATTTTTTTAGCCATTTTCAAATGTTCACTTGGTGTTAGATAATGTAAATCTGCAAGTGTGATAGGTGCATTGAACAAAAACCATAATGTCATCAGCACATATCCTCTAGGATTTGTCCAATTTGGAGTTGTTAGAATTATCTTACCATTTTTATTCAAACATTTTTTTAATTTCTTCAAAATCTGTAATGGATTATCCATATGTTCTAATGTACCAATAGAAACAATAACATCAAATTTTTCTTCAATTTTCTTTACATCCAAATTTTTAAATTCTAAATTTTTTCGTGAATACTTTTTCTTTGCAGTTTTTATCGCTTCATTTGCAAAGTCTATTCCTAGAACATATTTTGCATTTTTTCTTGCAACTTCATTTGCAAAATTTCCTGTTCCACATCCTACATCAAGAACTGTTTGTCCTTTCCAATTAATTTCATTTATTACTTCATTTGCTTCAGTAGAAACTGTTCCGGTTGTAACAAATGGAGTAAAGTGTTTTCTCTCTCCTCTTGAGTAAACACCTTGATAAAATGATTTTAAATCTTTATTTTTTCTCAATGTTAATTTTATATCTGATTTTTTCAGACTTTGAAAAACTCCTTAGTAGTTGAAAGTTTTTCAGATAGTTGTTGTCTAGCTATATTCCTTGGATCATATTTTGCCCATTTTTCATCAACTTTCCATTGTTCAAATCCTGTCTCATTGAATCTTTTATGTGCAAATTGAATTATTCTTCTCGTATCATGTTTATACATTAATCTTTTAAGTGCATACAATTCTGGAACTGTAAAATTTTGACTAACTGTTGCAGTGTAATCTGTTGCATTTCCACATTCAGTCATGAATTTATCCAGGGCTTCTAACTCCCATTTGTCAATCACATCTTTCTCTATATCAACTTCTTGTCCATCCTTACGTTTTTCATAAATAATTTTTAATCGTTCATCATATTGTTCTAAAATGAATTTTTTGTTGTCAAAAAATAATGGACTTCCAACATATGGTGTACAAATAAAGGGATCAACTTCAATATTATTTTTTATCCAAAAGTCAACTGTTTCTAATAGATCGTTAATGTTTTCATTTGGATTACCTATCATGAATGTTGCAATTGGGCGTAATTTTGTTGATTTGACTGTATCTATAGTTTTTTGAAGGTGCATTTGTACCTGTCCTTTCTTAATATCTTGATTGAGAACTTTATCTGACGCTGACTCAAAACCAAATGAAATGTATGAACATCCTGCATCAATCATAGTAGGAATTAATTGTGGTTTAACAGCAACACTTGGCGCATCTCCTAACGTTCCCCATTTTACAACTTCATGTAAACCAGCTTCACGATATTTTTCACAAAATTCATTTGTCCATTTTATATTGCTTGTCATATTTTCATCAAGAATTGAAATAAAATCTAAATCATATTTCTCATAAAGCATTTCAACATTTTTTACTGCATATTCTGGACTAGGCCATCTTGCAGCTAATTGAAAAGTATCGTTTTCTTTATCAACCATTCTTACAGTTTGTTCTCCTTTTTTTCTATCTCCTTCACCATAGATATTTTGTAAGTCAATTCTAGACATTCCATTATGGGAACAAAATGTGCAACCCCTTGGACAACCTCTTTCCCAAACTATTGATCCTCTACGTTTTGCATTAATAGCTTCTACAGACAAAGGCAGAGATGAATATTTGAAATAAATATCAGTTTCAAATAGATGATATGCTGGATATGGAATAGTGTTCAAATCCGATATTAGAGCCCTAGGATGAGTAAACTTAATCTCCTTTCTGTCTCTATAGCATAGACCTTTAACATCTGCAAAATCATTATCTCTTTGAATTATTTTATCACAAATTTCTGAAAATGTTTCTTCACCTTCTCCAATACAAACCATATCTAATTCAGGAACTAATTGAAGAATTTCATGTGGATTGTATGTAGACCAACCACCACCACTTACTAGAACTGCATTCGGTGCAGATTTTTTAATAATTGGTACTAATTCCTTAATTCTTTTGTAAGTAGTTGTTAAACCACCTATACCAACAAGATCCCAATTTTCTGATTGAATTTCTTTTATGATTAATTCATTAGGAACTAATGAATTTGGGAATTTTGTTCTTAATGCATTAAGATCAAGAATTGCAACTTGTTCTCCTTTTTGTTCTACAATTGAGGCAAAAATTCCTGCCCAGAAAGGCCAGAAATATGGTACATTATCAAGCCTTATTTCTGGAACAATCAGAAGAACCTTCATGAATGGATTTGACTTTATGTTTTATTTAATCTTATGACAAATTTAATCGTAAATTGAACTAAATTTTGTTATTCTCTAAAAATGTACTAAATTTCATGCATTTTATTCTATCACCAAAAATCACTCCACCTTCTGTAGCATTAATTGTGTTGATATTTTGGGGACTTCTTGAAATAAATTCTTTTAATGCCTTACTATAGTACAAAAAAATCGGATCTAGTATACAATTACAATCAAATTCTGGATTGTAAATTTTTGGAAATAATTTATTGAATGAAGGACTGTTATGATCTATTTTTGGTGGTTCTACTTCAAATCCATGTGATGTAATCATTTCCCAAGAATCACTTTCATTCCAACCATGATTTATACCAATCAGTGCCACAGTTTCTGATTTTAGAATTCTCCATCCAAAAAACCAAGATGTTGTCCCCACATTTCCTCCAGTTTGTAATCCTGGTAAACCACTCTGCTTCTTTGAACGTATCATCATTGCAGATATTTGATTAAATGATTTTTTCCCTTCTTCATAATCAAATAATGCATGCATCCAATGAATTTTAATTCCAGCTTTTCTTGCAACATCAATAGCTTCTGGATCTGCAACAACTGAGAAAATGCCTTTTATTTTATCACCAAATTTTCTTACTAATTCATCATCAAAATATTTTTTTAATCCTTGACGTGCCTCTATGGATACAACATAAAAATTTGGAAATTTATCTGGAGTTACTCCAGCTTTCAAAGTTGTAATTAATGCACCATCACAACAGATTATATTTCCTTGAAATTCACTTTTAGCTAATAGCTCAAGATGCCTATGTTCTTTAATTGATGGACCTTTTCCAATTACAATGGATGTTTTAGGATTTTTTTTTGGTGTTAATTCTTTTCCAGAATTTTCAATCCAAATATCCTGTAAATTTAATGCAAAATTTGAGACCCAATTATCATATAATTTTTCATAGTATACTTTCTGCATTACTAATTCAATTTCATCAGTCATTTTTTTTACAAATTAATTGGTGTAATTAAATCTAAATGGAAAATCCTAGAGTTCATCAATTCCCATTTCGGTCTCTTTTTTATCAGATCTAAAAATCATAAATGAACCAGCAGCTCCTGATTTTACAATAAATTCCTCAAATTCTTCTGCAGTAATCTCTTTTTCATCGTCAGATTTTCTAAAAATCAGTTTATTACTTTCATCTAAATCCTTTTTGGAGTCAGAAATTACTTTTCCATCATCTTTAAGTTGAAAATTACCTTTCATATTTTTCACAAGTTTTGTACAAATTTATGTTTTATTGGTCATATTCTTTACTAATTCGGTTCCAATAATTTTAAACATGTCTGAATTCTTTTCCAGGAATTTTTTCATTTGCTCTTCAGTGATTAATACATCTTTTAAAACCGCATCATGAAAAAATTCTTTTGCTTCAATAAAGAAATATCCAAATAGGTCAAAATTAAAAGAAGTTTCTTCTAAGAATGTCACAAATTTATCTAAGTCATCTGAATTAACTTTGGTTTTTATAGATTTCTTAATCTCAGATCTGAGAGAAGAATAATCATTAATCTTTGTCACACATGGCAATTTGTTATATATCACATCCCCAAAAACAATTGAAGGTTTTTCAAAAAATAATGCTTCAAATCCTGATGAACTACCTGTAGTAATAATCAAGTCACATTTTTTATAAATTTCTTCACTTGGTACAGATGGATGTAAAAATTGAACATTTGGAATATCTAAAATTTCTTTATAGTATTCAATCTCTCTCCATTCTCGTCTTTGTCCAGGATGTTCTTTGACATATAATGTATAATCAATCGGCAATGATTTTACAATTTGTCTAATTGTTTCAATTTGATTAGTAAATAATGGAGTTCCTAACAACAAATTTCTATCCGGATCAACTTGTAATGGAAAATAAACAAATTTTTCCCCATCTATTTTTTTAGTTAAATTATTATCTATGAATGATTTTCTAATCTTTCTTTTTAAAATTCTTGATTTTACTGCATCAAGTAAAACTTTATTCTTTGTTCTACCAAAATAAGTATAGTGTGAATTAATATTTGAATTATTAGATTTAAATAAAAATTCGAATCCTGCATTAATTGTACTATTTTCATCATCTCCAAAGTCTTCAACATATTCATTAATTTGACGATTCAAATTGAACTGTTCTCTATATTTTCTTAGTTCGTTAAAACTTCTATTTTTTGAAATAATATTTTTCATTTTTTCAGAATGTTCTAAGTTACCAATATCTTTTGAAATGTACGTTCTATATCCTAATAATGATGGATTAATGATTAATGGAGTAATATTTTTTTTAACACATAATTCATAAAATAAAAATTCTGGTCTTAGAGAAGGTTGAAACATTATAAAAAAATCAGGTTTTACTTCATCTAAAATTGATTCAAATAACTTAGATTCTTGTTCAATTATTGATAAAATTTCTTTGTCGTTAAATTTATAGAATTTATTAAATCTGTAGAAATGTCTTTCATTTAACGATAGTTTCCATAAATCTAATGAATATTTTTCTTCAAATTCTTTAAGAAAATTCATATCTATTTTATTTGGATTAATTGTTATGTGATCATGAAGATACCATTCTTTTTCAAATTTAACAATTGATTGTTTCTCAAAAAATGTTCTAACCTTATCAGTTGTATCTATTAGAGCAAATTGTTTACAATCAAAATTTTTTTCTAAATAATCAGAAATCGCAAAGTGCAACAAAAACACATCCTGATAATAAATTATTTTACTAGTCATAATCTGAAATTTATGTTCATGTTTAATTTATCTTCTTACATATTATCAGAATGTTAAATATACTATTAGTGATTTGAACTCATATGGTTCTGCCTGTAAATAAATTAAGAAATTATTGTTCACAAATAAAAATGGTATTAACTGATGTTGATGGTGTTCTAACTGATGGTGGTATGTATTATACATCGAATGGAGATATTATGAAGAAATTTCATGTTAGAGACGGTATGGGCGTAAATATTCTTAGACATAACAATATTCCAACTATAATTATTACAAAAGAAAAATCAAAGATTGTTAAAGCCTGGTCCAAAAAAATGAATGTATTACATGTCTATGATGGAATACAAGATAAATTTCTTCTACTCGAAAAAATTTGTAAAAAATATAATTTAAAAAATAGAAATTTGGCATACATAGGTGACGATATCAATGATGTTGAATTGTTAAAACATGTAGGATTTTCATCTGTACCTAATGATGTATCAAAAGACATGAAAAAGATTCCAAATTATATTTGTGAAAAATCTGGTGGGTCAGGTGCATTTAGAGAAATAGCAGATCTAATTATAAAATTTAAAGTTAAATCTAAATAAATAATGATGTAGATATGAAATCAAATTCTAATATAAAACATATTTTTGAACAAAGCGCAAAAATTATTTTAGATTCAGAAATACTTGAAAAAGAAATTTTAACATCTATTTCTTTAATCACTACTGCTGTAAAAACAGGTAAAAAAATAATTATTTTTGGAAATGGTGGTAGTGCAGCAGATTCACAACATTTAGCTGGGGAATTTATCGGTAGATATCTTTTAGAAAGAAAAAGTTTTCCAGCAATAGCTCTTACTACTGATACATCAATTCTTACAGCAATTGGAAATGATTATGGATTTGAAAAAATCTTTGCACGACAATGTGAAGCATTAGTAAAAAAAGGTGATATTGTTATTGCAATATCTACAAGTGGAAATTCAAAAAATGTTATTCAAGGAATGATAACTGCAAAAAAACTAGGTGCAAAAACTATTTCATTATGTGGAAGAAATTTTTCAAAAATAAAAAAATACAGTGATATTGTTATTGCGGTTCCTTCTAAAGAAACACCAAGAATTCAGGAGAGTCATAGAACAATCATACATATCATTTGTCAAATTGTTGAAAAACAACTAAGGAATATCTAATATAACAGCTAAGTCAAGTTTATAAAAAATAATCATAAGAAAAAATTATGGTGTTTATAACAGCAGAAATTGGTATTAATCATAATGGTAATCTGAATTTTGCAAAAAAACTGATTGATATGGCAAAAGATGCAGGTTGTGATGCAGTAAAATTTCAAAAAAGAAATATTGAATTAGTTTATTCACAAAAAATTCTTGACACGCCACGTGAAAGTCCCTGGGGAACTACCACTAGAGAACAAAAGAATGGATTAGAATTTTCAATTGAACAGTATGAAAAAATCAACAAATATTGTAAAGCGAAGAAAATTCCATGGTTTGTTTCATGTTGGGATACAAAAAGTCAATTACAAATGCGAAAGTTTAATCTTAAATTTAATAAAATTGCATCTGCAATGCTAACACATAAAAAACTACTTGAGATTATTGCTAGTGAAAAAAAATATACTTTTATTTCAACTGGAATGAGCTCCATCAAAGAGATAGATTTTGCAGTAACCTTGTTTAAAAAGAAAAAATGTCCTTTTGAGTTAATGCATTCACATAGTGCTTATCCTATGCCTATTGACGAAGCAAATCTTAATGTCATTCCAATGTTAATGAAGAAATTCAAAACAAAGGTTGGGTATAGTGGTCATGAAGTAGGTGCATATAATGTTTGTATACCTGCTGTAGTTTTAGGTGCAACATCTATTGAAAGACATATTACATTAGATAGAACAATGTATGGTTCTGATCAAGCTTCATCGCTTGAATTTGAAGGTTTAAGAAGATTAGTTAGAAATATCAGAGAGCTAGAAAAAATTCTTGGTGATGGAAAAAAACGTATCTGGGAATCAGAAAAACCAGCAAAAAATAAACTACGTCAAAATTTCTCTTGATATCTAAATTAATTATTATTTTCTCTAACTACATTTACTAAAGAATAAAGCAAGATAGAAGTTATTAGAAGAACAATACCAATTAAGATTGTTCCTGCACCTACAATTGTGATATTAGTGTTTAATCTTCCTATTTCTACATAAAAATCGATTGCCAAGTATGTAAAAATTAATCCAATTGATAAAAAAATAATTGATGGAATTCCATAAAATTTTAGTGGGTGTTCTATAGATGTGAATTTTATTGTACTTATCAAAACTGATGTTCCATGACTAACTGGGTTATGTGTTGAGGTATCCCCTTCATATAATATCTTGATGGGAACTTCTGTAATTCGAAGATTTTTGTTACTTGCTTTAATTAATATCTCGGTTGAAATACCCATGCCAATTTCAGAAGGTGAGATTTCTTCTAATACTTTTTTGCTGTAAGCTCTAAAACCACTTTGTGAATCAGTCAAATCCTTTTTTATAGACGCATTGGTTACTTTTGTGATAACTTTAATCCCAATTTTTCTATAATTGGGAACATTATTCTCTTTCTCTAAAAATCTTGAACCAATTACTAAATCCGCAATATTTTCTTTAATTGGAGTAACAACTTTTTCTATATCTTCTACCCTATGTTGCCCATCAGCGTCAAATGTTACTAGAATTTCAGAATTTATTTCTTTAGCCTTCTGAAAAATTGAATTTATTGCAGCACCATATCCTTTATTTCTATTATGTTTTATGAGTTCTACACCAAGATTCTTAACAATATCTGCTGTCATATCAGAAGAACCATCATCACAGACAATTATTGAATCTGAAATTTTCTTCAATTTAGTAATAATTTTTGCAATATTCCTTTCTTCATTAAAAGCAGGTATTCCGATAGTGAGTTTCATTAATATTTTTTCTTAATTAAGATATAAAATCTAACTGATAAATTATACTTGTCTTCTCATAGTTTACTCTTAATAAAATCAATTGAATCAACTGGTGAAGGATCAATTTTTCTAAGAATTGACAAATATAATGTTGAATAATCTAATGTATAGATTAAGTTTGTAATCTTAGAAAGTATGTTTCCTTCAACAGATTTAATTAATTTATAATCAATCTCCTTCATAGTAAAAAACTCTTGCAAAATCTTCCATCTTTCAATTGTTTTATAATTATCATCTATTCCTTGTATTAAAATTGGTTTAACATTAGAATTAGTTTCCCATGCAACAATACCATTGTGACAGGATTCAATCACATCTTCAATCATTGCATGACTTTTTGAATTTTCCTGAAGAGAATTTTTATATCTAATGGCTGATGCTCTTAATCCAGCTGGATAATACACACAAACTAGTTCTGGAATAAATTCAGCAAGATCTAATGCAACATTTTCTGCAGTTAAATTCTTTGAAAAAATATTCTGTTTAGTTTTTTCTAAAGAAGAAATTGTATGAATGATTTCATTTTGTTTGATTGGTAAAATTGGTTCCAGTACATTAAGTATTGAAAATAAAAACTGGGTAAATGATGCTCTGGGTGAATGAATCATATCTATTTTTTGAAATGGTAAATTTTCTTCCTTACAATAACTCTGTAACAGTCCTCCTGATGAAAAACCAATAGTTTTTGCTTGACTATTTTTCATCTGTTTAATTATTTCAAGTGTTTCTGATGTATTACCTGAAACACTTGTTGCTATAACAAGAGTTTTTGAATCTACAGTTTTAGGTAAAACATATCCCTTAACAGTACTAACATGAATATTTTGTTTTGATAATATTGCTTCAATTGTATCACCAATAGAACCAGAACCACCCATTCCAGCAAAAACAATATGATCAATATCTTTAATATCAAATTTTTTGAGTTCTTTTTCAAAAGATTTTCTAGCAATTTCAGGCCATTCATCATAAGTCTTATACATCAATTGTCGATCAAATTTTTCTAAATCGCTAACTTTCATGTATACGATATTAATTTTTTATAATAAAATACTTAACTACACAATATTAGTCCAAAAAAATATTTACTCCTTTCATATCGAGATTTTATTGAGCTTAAAAACAGTTGAATGGAAAGATGATTCTGTAGTAATGATTGATCAGACAAAATTACCTAATATTCTTGAATATGTAACTTATACTGATTTTAATCAAGTTGCTCATGCAATTCGTACTTTAGTAGTTAGAGGAGCTCCAGCAATTGGTGTATCTGGAGCTTTTGGTCTAGCTTTAGCCTGCTTACAAAGTAAAGCAACTGAAAAAAACGAATTAATCAAATTTTTAGAAAATGCTAAAAAAATTCTCTTTGAAACTCGTCCAACTGCAATAAACCTTGCATGGGGTTTAAATAAAATTATGGAAGTTGCTAATACTGGAAATACAGTAGAAGAAATCAGAAGGAATGTTATTGAAACTGCTAAAAAAATGGCTGAAGAAGATATTCAAATTAATATGTCTATGGGAAAGAACGGTTCTGAATTATTTAATGACAATGATACAATCATGACACATTGTAATGCTGGTGCTTTAGCTACTGTTGGTTATGGAACTGCATTAGGAGTTATACGTGCAACAAAAGAGAGTGGCAAGAATGTCAAAGTAATAGCTACAGAAACTAGACCTGTTCAACAAGGGTCAAGACTTACAGCATTTGAATTAAAACATGATGGGATTGATGTTAGTTTGATTCCAGATACTGCAGTAGGTTATACAATGGCAAATAATTTAGTTAATAAAATTGTTGTAGGCGCTGATAGAATACTACGAACTGGACATGTCTATAACAAAATTGGAACATATCAGGTAGCGACAATGGCAAAACAACATAATATTCCATTTTATGTTGCAGCACCACTTTCTACCTTTGATATGAAAAGTAATCCAGAAGATGTAATTATTGAACAAAGAAAAGCTTCTGAAGTTACAGGTATTGGAGATAAAAAAACTGCACCTGATGACATTAATGTCATAAACCCAGCATTTGACATGACTCCTCCAGAACTAATTTCTGGAATAATAACAGAAAAAGGAGTTGCAAAACCCCCATTTGAAGAATCAATAAAAAAATTATTCTAAGCTAATTTTAAGAAAGGTTTTATGCATTTTACAATTATGCATTTTATGAGTACTGTTAATGAAGAACAAATTCGTGATTCATTAAAGCATTGCATGGATCCTGAAGTTCCATTAAGTATTGTAGATATGGGCTTAAT
>CEUS01025509.1_pt1 | contig 48334 bp, 42 predicted proteins | sample 427031 | NCBI WGS metagenome assembly CEUS01 (sample SAMEA2622837, study PRJEB7988) | marine metagenome | biome: marine biome (ENVO:00000447); feature: marine epipelagic mixed layer (ENVO:xxxxxxxxx); material: "saline water (ENVO:00002010), including plankton (ENVO:xxxxxxxx)" | depth 140 m | reverse complement strand
TCGAATTCCCGCAAACTCGATACCTACGGTGGAACCTCCGTGAAATTTGTGTGTCGCTCTAACGGCGTATTGCGCAGGCAATACCAGGACCAGGCTCAATGTTACTGCGTTCTGTGTCGCTATATGCCGGACCCTGCACGCCAAGCGATATTCAGGTGTCAATTCCGTTTTTTGTGTATGCAAACTGTGTATTCAAACCAAGCTTGGAGCACGTGGTCTCGTGCCGCTGTCTGCGTGGCGGGGCGAGTGATACCGGCTATGTGCGGATTGCACAAGGCGAAAAACGGGAGAAATTATGGATTCGCACGGACGGTCTGAGAAAGCCGCAAGGTAGCAGGCCCTGATGTCGATGCGGTTTTCCCGGCGCAGGTAGAGAAACTAGCGGGGGACTGGTCGCATGGCTTGGGAAATGAGGCGGCCCGGAGAGTATTAGGTGGATTCGCTGGGTGGTGAATCAATTGAGAAATTCGGGTGCGGGAAAGGACAGCAGGCGGGATGCTGGTGAGGTGGGTGCTGTGGTGTTGGCATACAGGCTGGTGCGCAGGTACTCACGATCGTCCCAGGGATGCCAACCATCACTCAGATACTGTCCCCTCCGGTCACCTTTTCCGGCGACCAGCACACAATCGCCGCTGCGGGCTTGTTGTAAGGCCCAGGTGATCGCGTCTGCGCGAGATGGCATGACACGGGCTTTTGCTGGACGCCGATAGCCGTCGAGAATGTCGTGAACCATCTGGAAGTGCGGCTCAATTCCCGGGTTATCGTTGGTGATAATATCAAGATCGGAGAAACGTTCCACGACCCTTCCCAGGGCGGCCCGCGAGGAGCGGGAATGCGTACTGCGTGCACCGTAAACGCAAATCAGACGTCCGGGGATAATGCTGCGCAACGCTCGGAGTGCTCTGCCCAACTGGTCTGGTGTGTCCGCGCAATCGACAAACACGCTGAAGTCCTGGCCACAGTCAAGGCGTTCCAGACGTCCGGGCAGTACCGGCAGAGCCTCGAGTCCGCGCGCGATCGTGGGGAGTTCGATTCCCAACGCCAGTCCCGCGGTTGCTGCGGCCAGACAATTTGCCAGATGCGGTGTTCCGGTGGTGGCGGTGCGGACGGGAATGGATTCGTCGCCGGTGGTCAGAAGGAAGGTCTGCTCACTGGGAAGTTGTTCGATGAGGTCTGCGGAGACCTGCGCGTCAGATTGCGTTCCGAATGTTAGTGCTGGGCGGTCCACGCTAGCCAGCAGGTTACGGCTGGCGGGATCGTCGGCGTTCATCACTGCACACCCATTTGGTGTTAATTGCGAGAAGAGCCTTGCTTTGGCCCGCCGGTAGTTTGGTAGAGTCCCGTGCAGGTCGAGATGATCACTACGCAAATTTGTCAGTACGGCAAGATCCCACTCGACACCGGCTGTCGCGCGTTGCGCTAGTGCGGCACTGGATACTTCAAGTACCACATGGGAGCACGCATTGTCTGCGGATTGCCTCAGCGTGTGGGCGAGTGTTTCATGGCAAAGTACTTTGTCTCCATTGGCGTCCAGATACGATCCGTCGTGCCAGCCGAGGTTTGTGAGGCTCGATGTGCGATGTCCAGCTGCCCTGAGGACCGACGCAATCAGTTCACCAGTGACCGTCTTGCCACTTGTGCCACTGACGGCCACCGTGATCTGTTGTTGGGCGGGATATCCTGCAAGCGTCTGGCAGACGAGGCCGAGTGCTTCACGCGTGTCTTCCACGACGCAGACTGGCACTGCCAGTTGGAGCGGCCGCTCGGCAATCACGGCGACAGCTCCGCGGTCAACCGCACGGCGAGCCTGTTCGTGCCCGTCGCCATCTTCGTCGACGATCGCGACAAACAGATCGCCGTGACGAATGCGGCGCCAGTCGCGACTGCAACCGCGTGCGGTTACGTCACCGCCATGCAACAAGGTCTCCGGAAACAGTTGCCCCAGTGAGACAACACCGGAAAACGGAGTCGGTGTTTGCATTTCCCAGGCCTCCTTGCCCTGAAACGCTGACCTGCCGGTTCGTTTTGCACATCGATGCGAAACGCTCCAATCCTTGGAGCCCAATGCCGCATCGATCAGATCGTGGGTCGCTGATTCTGTGATGGTCTGTTCGATGAGTCAAGTCGAATCCGTGGGCAGAATTCACCTTGACTTCCCCCTCAACTTGGCGCTTCTTCTTGGGTCGCGTCCAACCGATTTTGTTTTCGCTCGAGAACAGATCGATTGATTTGGGTGGCCGGGTACGCCGTTGAGGGCCAGGCTGCGGACATTGCCTGGGGCACGTCGGTACAGATCGCAAAGAAAAACAGCCAATGGTTTCACTCTATCCACTGTGTTTCCAGCCAATCCTGCGCAGATACCTATGGGGTGGGAGACGCTTGGGCACTGTTTTGGGCAAGCCGATTGGGCCGGAAGGTGACTACGCAGAAAGCTGGGAGGTTGCGGACCACGGTACCGATCAGTCTATGGTGGTCGACGGCGCGTTGGCTGGCAGGCGGCTTGGGCAATTGGTTGAGGAGTTTGGCGTCGCGTTGACTGGGGGGGAATCGCCGTTCCGGCGTTTTCCACTTCTGTTGAAATATCTTGATGCGCACCGGGTCCTTTCCGTCCAGGTTCATCCCAACGACGCGCAAGCAGCTCTTTTGCAACCCCCAGACTTGGGGAAGACGGAAGCGTGGGTTATTCTGGCCGCCGATCCGGGAAGCGTGCTTTATGCCGGCTTGCGTTCCGGTGTTGGTCGCGCCGATCTGGAAGTTGCGGTGCGCGACGGGACGGTTGCCGACCTGCTACACGTGATCGAACCCAGTGCAGGTGACTGTTTCTTTATTCCCGCTGGTACAGTCCACGCGATTGGTGCCGGATTGATGGTCGCTGAAATTCAGCAGGCGAGTGACGTTACATTCCGGCTGTTTGATTGGAATCGTAACGGTCCCCACGGTACGCCTCGCAGACTCGATGTGGAGGCTGCACTGAATGTGACTGATTTTGCAACCGGTCCTGTTGCCCGCCAGCGTCCCCATGTGATTCGTCCATCAGTGGTCAGCCGACTGGTTTCTTGTCCTGCGTTTTCGCTTGACCGTTGGACATGGCAGGGAGATGAAGCACTCGGTGGTGATGACATCTTTCACTTAGTCACGGTTCTTGAAGGTCAAGTAGATCTTGAAGCTAAGAGTGGTCAGGCCACTTTAGCACGTGGTCAGACCAGCCTCATTCCCGCTTGTTGTCCAGTTCAAATGTACGCCGCGCAGCCCTGTGTGATGCTCGATGCACATTTGTCGGAGTGAAGCACGTGCTGGCAGAGTCGTGTCTGGAATCACGTCAGCTGCTTGCCCTGTCTGATTTGACTAACTGCTACTGTCGTCAATGGTGCGTGGCGCAGTCGTGCCAGGCGGTAGGGTTTGCCGCTCCTTTCAGCAGCCGCTTCAAGTCCCACTGCCGGGGTCGACGATGCTCATTGAAGGCACACATTCCTGCCTCACGTGAAGGTGCAACACTCCGGAAACAAGCGGGCAGATCGGACTTCGTTCGGGCAGTGCGTGTCTCTATAATTCGCGCCGCCGGCCTGGGCGTCTCTGGCACCGATAAGACATCGAATGCCGTAAGCAGGGTCATGCGACGTTGCGACAGGCAGTGATGCCTTTCCTGGTGGCGAGACTTGAAAGGAAAAGAGGATGCGAAGCTGGCTGCGATGGGTTGCCGTATTGGTCCTTGGCGGAACTCTCCATGGGTGCTGGTGGGGCAAGAGCGCAGGCGTTCAAAAAGACATGCAGAGCCAGCGTTCCTGGGCAACGCTGCATGACCCCTATCCGAGTAATGACATCGGTCCAGCCGTTGTCGGCGGACGGCCCCCCGGGTTTGAGAAACAACAGCCTGAGCCTGTGCGTAGCCGCTATTTGCGCGATTGGTGGTGGTCAGGTAGCAAGTAGCTGACAGGGGTGGTGAGCTGAGCGAATCGTGGCGAATGGGCGATTTGCCAGTAGCGCTCAGCTGGCGGTGCTGCCGGGGCAATTCTGCGGTAATTAGAGCCTGGATGTTGCCTTGCCAATTTCGAAATAGCCTCTGGCAGATTTCGAAATGATGGTCATTCGGTCGGTCCATTTCCGGGAAGCGAACATAAACGGGGCAGTGGGACCTGTGCCCTGACGCGCTCAACCGATAAGATGGCCGGTCAGCTCACAGCCTGGTGTATTGCATTTCCTGCTGGATCATTTTCCCGATATGACGCAGCGTCCCTCCGTTCGCCGTGGTACGACTAAAAAGGTAGCAGCCGACAGCGTTGCGGTGCGCGGTGAGCGATTGCAAAAAGTGCTTGCAGCGGCAGGATTCGGCAGTCGGCGGGAGTGTGAGTCGTTGATCCAGGAAGGTCGCGTGGAAGTGGATCACCAGGTGGTCACTCAATTGGGGACCCGAGTCGATGCCGATCGCCAGGAGGTCCGTCTGGATGGGGTTGTGCTGCGACAGCCCCGTTCTGTTTATCTTGCGCTGAACAAGCCGCCCGGGGTAGTCTCTACTAACCGGGACCCCCAGGGCCGGAAACGCGTTGTAGATCTCGTACCCAGCGATATTCGTCTTTTTAGTGTCGGCCGGCTCGATCGCTTCAGTGAAGGGCTTCTGGTGTTGACGAACGATGGTGATCTGGCAAATCGCTTGACGCATCCTCGTTACGGAGTTGAAAAAACGTATCGTGTCCGTGTTGCGGGAAATCCAAGTGTCGAGTCGATTCGCCAGTTGCGTCATGGTGTCTACCTGGCAGAAGGTTTTGCACGCGTGGCGAGCGTGCGCATCAAGAAGCGTCACGGTAAGAGTACAGAACTTGAGATTGTTTTGGACGAAGGCCGTAACCGGGAAGTGCGGAGATTATTGGCACGTATCGGCCATAAGGTGATACAGCTGTGTCGCGTGGCGATCGGGCCGTTGCGGCTTGGTGAAATGCCGGCGGGTAGCTATCGGCAATTGACGCAGCGAGAGGTACGTCAATTGCGCGATGCGGTTGACGGTGGCGGCCAAGGTCGCCAGGCGACTGTCCGAGGGCGTCCGGGTACCAGGCAGGCGAAAGGCAAGGCTGCTGGCGGTGAGGCCGCGACTCGCAAGGCGCTGGGACGGCAGTCGAGCGGACCGGTGACCTCAGGGAACAAGGTGGCGAGGCGTCAGTCAGGGGGACAGGGGACCTCAAGAAGCAAGGTGGCGAGGCGTCAGTCCGGCGTACAGGGGGCCCCGCAAACCAAATCGAAGTCGCGCCAAACGACGGGCCGGGTGATTCCGCAAGCGGAGCCGATGGGTCGAGTGATCACGGGCGACGAGGGAACGGAACACCCAGGGAGTGGTCGCGGCGCCGGGGGCACCTCATCGACCGGGCGCAAGTCGACGGGACGTAAAACGAGCGGTCGCGGTGCCGGGGGCACCTCATCGACCGGGCGCAAGTCGACGGGACGTAAAACGAGCGGTCGTAGTGCCGGGGGCACCTCATCGACCAGGCGCAAGTCGACGGGACGTAAAACGAGCGGTCGTAGTGCCTCGGGAACCAAGCCTGCAGGTGGCAAATCAACCGGACGGCAGCCATCGGGCAGCAAGCAGGGAGGGCGCAAACCGACCGGTCAAGGGACTTCCGGCAGCAAGTCGACGGGACGTAAAACGAGTGGTCGTAGTGCCGGGGCCACCCCATCGACCGGACACAAGTCGACGGGACGTAAAACGAGCGGTCGTGGTGCCTCGGGAACCAAACCTGCAGGTGGCAAATCAACCGGACGGCGGCCATCGGGAAGCAAGCAGGGAGGTCGCAAACCGACCGGTCAAGGGACTTCCGGCAGCAAGTCGACAGGACGTTCCAGCTCGAAACGTACACAGGCCAAAGGTGTAACAGGCCGTGTACCGAGGAAAAAGACAGCCAAGAGACGCTCGTGACCAATCCGCTTCACGCATCGTACTATGCTGACCATGCCTTGCAGGCGACTGTGTCCATTGTCGAGAATCGGCCTGTTGCACGGGACACTTTTCAACTGCGGTTTGACTGTCCGGAACTAGCGCGTCGCGTCCTTCCCGGACAGTTCCTGATGCTGCGACTTGCGGGAGCAAGTGACCCCTTAATCGGGCGTCCTTTGGCATTGTATGACACGGTATTAGATGCCCACGGAACGCCGCGTGGTGTCGACGTGATGTACCTTGTCAAAGGCAATCTGACGACGAACTTGTGTCGCTTGCAGCCTGGCCAGCAGTTGGAGATCTGGGGCCCTTTGGGCAATGGGTTTGCCACGCCGTCGGCCGGGCACCTGATTATGGTTGCCGGGGGAATTGGGCAAACACCCATGCTCGCCTTGGCCCGAGAGCGCTTGGGGCTGAGGTGTTTTGGAGATCCTGAACGCGTCGTTTCGCAAGCTGAACGCGTGACTCTTTGTTACGGGGCACGGTCTGCGGATTACCTCGCTGGTGTCGAAGATTTTCGGGAAACGGGCGCCGAGGTTCGGTTGGCCACAGACGATGGCAGCCGTGGGCATCATGGCCTTGTTACCGAGTTGCTGCGTGACATTCTCAACGAGGAGGGACCTGCTGCAGAAGTGGTTTGTTGTGGGCCAGAGCCCATGATGAAAGCGGCTTCGGAAGTTGCCCTCGAGTACGACATTCGCTGTCAGGTTTCGCTGGAAACCCCTATGGCCTGTGGGATTGGAATTTGTTTTACGTGTGTTGCGAAAGTTGCCTGTGAAGCGGGTTGGGATTATCAGCGCACTTGCGTGGAAGGTCCCGTGTTTGATGCGCGGCAGCTTGTTTGGGATTAGCGGGCGCCCGCCGCGGTTGCGATGGCAAGCCATGGTAGCTCCGCGGGCAACCACACTGCGGCCATCCGTAGGAGCGCTGATTAAGCCCGGTGAAGTGACGTAAGTTGTGTCCGGAGAATGACTTACGTTAAGTCGCCTGGCGGGTGGGCAGTGGGGCTGCCGGGGCCCGGGGAGCTTTGAACTCACACGCGGGCCGAAAATGACAGTCGGGGCGGCCAGATTCGAACTGGCGACTTCCTGCTCCCAAAGCAGGCGCGCTAACCAGGCTGCGCTACGCCCCGCAGGTCTGCTAATGCTACCGCTACGCTCCGCCGGACGCAATTGGGACCCGCGGCGAATCGCGGCATAGCGAGTCAGCCCCGATGCACACGGAGCTCGGTTGCTTCCTGATCCATAAAAATTCCCTGGATACGTTCAAATTCATTGTGGTTGGCGAAGTGGACGACAATACGGCCGCGCCCGCTGCGTGCTGTGTGAATTTCAATCCGCGTTCCCAGGACGCGTCGGAGTTCTTGTTCCAAGGCTGTTAGTTGTGGATTGCGGCGGCGCGTGCTCTTGAGATTGGTGGTTGATAGCGAGTCCAGCTTTTCCTCGTCTTCCTCCTGAATGTACTCCTGTACAGCCCGCTCGGTGGCTCGCACACTCAGTCCGTCATTGGTGACGCGCTGGCTGAACTCAATTTGGATTGGTTCGTCGCCCAGCGGTAGCAACGCTCTGGCGTGTCCGGCTGAAATCTGGCCATCCCGCACTGCCTGTTGGACTGCTCCTGGCAAGTCCAATAGGCGCATTAAGTTGGCGATTGTCGAACGATCGATTTTTAGTCGACTGGCGAGTTCTTCCTGGGTGGCTGTGTGCTCGCTTAGGTAGCGCTTGAAAGAGAGTGCTTTTTCAATGGGATTGAGGTCTTTGCGTTGGAGATTTTCGACGATTGCCAATTCTGCAACCAGGCGATCGTCTGCCTCGCGGAGGCGGGCAGGGATGGTCTTCCAACCTGCCTTGATGGCTGCTCGCAAGCGACGTTCCCCCGAGATGAGCTGGTAACGCTCACCCTGGCGGCGCACCAGGACGGGTTGCAACATGTCGTGTTCTTTGAGGCTTTCTGCCAGAGAACCGAGTTCCGATTCGCTGAAATCTCGCCGCGGCTGGAACGGATTATCTTCAATCTCATGCACGTTCAAACGGAGCTCGCGGTCGTGGGAAGAGGCATCTGTTGTTTCCTCCGCGGCTGTCGTGCTGGTGGGTGTTGCCACTGCTGGAGCAGATCCCGTGACAGGATCTTGTGGAGTACCCAGTAATGCTGCTAGTCCCTTGCCTAAACGTCGATCCTTGCTCACCGGTCTAAGACCTCCATACAGAGTTCAATGTAAGCGCGCGTACCACGCGAACGCGCCGCGTGTTCCAATACGGACTTGCCATGGCTGGGTGCCTCGGAGACGGCCACATCTCTCGGAATGACCGTGTCAAAAACAATGTCCCCGAAGAACTCACGAACCTCGTCGTCGACTTCGTGCGTGAGTTCGAGAGAGTGGTCGTACATCGTCAAAAGGATGCCACCGAATTCGAGCCGACCTGGTTGTTGTTGCATTACATCACCGATCACCCGAATCATCTGGGTGAGTCCTTCCATCGCGAAATACTCGCATTGAATGGGCATGACCACTTCGGTGGAGCATGAGAGCGCGGTTTGCGTGAGCGGACCCAGGGATGGTGGACAGTCGATGAGCACAAAATCATAGGAGGTCGTCCCACGCGTTAAATGCGCTTTGAGCGTCGCTGTTTCTCCGTTCGTGGCGGAGGCGAGCGTTTCCACATCCTGAAACCGGCGGCTTCCAGGTAAGAGATCCAAGGTGTTGGTACGCGTAGTGAGTAGCGAGTCGCGAAGCGATTCCGATCGCAAGAGTGGATGCTGGTCGCACGGTTCGTGCCCCAGGCCAGTCGTTGCGTTGCATTGGGGGTCCAAGTCGACCAGCAGTGTTTTGGACCCGGCGCGGGCGAGGGCGGTTGACAAGTTGATTGCCGTGGTCGTTTTACCGACACCACCTTTGCGATTTGCGATGCAGAGAACACGGCTCACGGAGCGACTCCGGGGATACGTTCGGTAGTCGGGCATGCGAGAGCAACCTGGCGTCTGCTGGCGACGTGGTCGTTCCGCACATGACAGGGGTGCGGCGCGGCGAGGGCGATGCACTCCATGTGGATTATTCCTCAGAGTATTCGGGTGACGGTAGATCCACTCGGCGCGGCATCATTTCGGATTCCGGTGACAGGTCTTGCTGCGGGAGTTACTGAAGCGAACACGAGCTTTCCGTACGGCGGTGGCTGGGAATTGTAACTACCACTGCCCGGATCCCGAATCCCATTTTGGCCGCAGCGACGACGGACGCGTGCCAATCAGATTGCCCGTTTCACGTGGAACGACCCTGGGAACCCGATTGTTTCCCGTGAAACACCCGACTTGCCAACCCGTTAAGACGGTAAATTGGCGGGCTGCTACGATTGCCAGGAGACGTGCAAGGACTGGGGTTCTTCAGCCTCGCTGACCAGGGGTCAGGGCTGCCTCAGCGAGTGGAATACTAGCCCGCTGAGCAGCTTGGGGAAGAAATACGTGCTTTTCGCAGGCATCCGTTCCCCCTCGTGACTGATGGCGCGAATGTGCTCCAGACTAGCTGGCATTACCAGAGCCGCCAGTGGAAAGTGCTCGCCCTGTTCAGACCCGTGCTGTAGGCCCTCGATGACCTCATCGACACGATGCACATATTGTGGCTTGGGATGTGACTCTATTTCCAGCAGTGTTTCGATGACCAAACGGTGCAAAATCGAAACCCCGAGGCCTTGCCAGCTGCTACTTTGCTGCGCTGAAATATTGGCCATCCGCTGGCGACCTGCGTCGGTTAGCGTTGCTAGCACCCATTTCTGGTCTGGGGCTGTGTAGAGTCCTAGCACATCCTGGCGACCCGCTGACTCGATTTCCTCCCAGACCTTTGTTGCCTCGTCCGGTCCGGAACCTGCCGTTTGAGTTGTGAAGCAATCCGTCAGTCTGGCTTGCAATTCTTCCGAACGCATTTCGGGAACCCCCCGAAACAATCGGTGTGTGGGCAGCACGATCATGCCAGGGTCGTTCATGCTGACACACATCATCAAGACCCCGTTGGCAGGATCGGTTGCTGCCAACGGTCCTTCCTGCTTTCGCTCCTCGAGAAAGTTGCAGGCCGTTTCATAGCGATGGTGCCCATCGGCAATAAAGAGTGGGAGCGTCGCCATGTCGGTGGTGACTTGCTGGATCACAGGCAGGTCAGTGACTGGCCAGATCCGATGGGTAATTCCTAAATGGTCGACTGCTTCGAGGGGCGTTTGCGTGGTAATTGCGGATTCTAATCCCTGTTGCACGACGTTGTCGGGGTCGGGATACACCGAGAAGATTTGACTTAGATTAGCCTGGCACGCGCGGGTCAATTGCAGCCGATCTGCCTTGGCAGCGGCGTGGGTCTCTTCGTGCGGGTAGATGGACCCGGACCCTAGCTTCTCCAGGCCCACACGCGCCATAAAACCACGTCGCGTGAATGACTCGCCGCCGTGCGTGTAAATCTGGTGATAAACGTAAATAGCTGGGGCTGGATCTGTCTGCAGGACACCGTCCCGTTGCCAGCGACGCAGAGTTGCAGCAGCCCGGGTGTACTGATTCTGGAGCTCGCCGTCGCCAGGCTCTGCCCGGTTGAGAATCAGGCGAATGACGTTCAGTGGGTGTTGCTGATACAGCTTGTCCTGGAGGGCGGGATCGATGACGTCGTAAGGGGGGGCGATCACATCACTGAGTGCGCCGACCTGGCCCAGGTTGTAGCGGATACCACGAAACGCATGGATTTTTGCCATAGCAGATTCTGTGTAGTACGGATGAAGCGGAGAGGGGAATGGACTGATCGGACGTGCTCTGAAATTTCCAGTGGGCCGCGGCACGGCCCAACCGCCACACCGAGTGGTGGTGCTAGCAGTGGCTGGCGGTAACATCGTGTAGTCTGAGTGCCGTTACCGGACTCCGCCGCAGGCTGCATGCATGTCCGCCTGACAAGTGGCGCGAGACGCTATTCCTAGTACCGGTAGTGTTCGGGCTTGTAGGGACCTTCAACAGGAAGTCCCAGATAGTCAGCCTGTTTGTCAGTCAGCGTTGTCAGCTGAGCGCCCAGGTGGTCCAGGTGCAAGCGGGCGACCTCTTCATCAAGTTGTTTGGGAAGCAGGTGAATGCCGATCTCAAAATTATCCGGGTTGCTCCAGATTTCAATCTGCGCCAGGACCTGATTGGTAAACGAGTTACTCATCACGAAGGAAGGATGTCCGGTGGCACATCCCAGGTTGACCAGCCTCCCTTGGGCTAACAGTAGAATTGCATGCCCGTCAGGAAATTCATAACGATCGACAGGACCGCCGACGTCGGTGTCCTCCTTGATGCGAGTCTTGGTGATGTGCTCGCTGTTCTCAAGATACGCGACATCGATTTCGATGTCGAAATGCCCAATATTGCAGACGATGGCGTCGTGCCGCATTTTTTCCATGTGGTCGCCGGTAACGATATCGCAGCAGCCGGTCGTGGTGACAAAAATATGTCCGGCGGAACAGGCGTCTTGCATCGTGACGACCTGGTAGCCTTCCATCGCTGCTTGTAAGGCATTGATGGGATCAATCTCCGTAACCAGGACGCGCGCTCCCAGCCCTTGCATGGATTCAGCGCACCCTTTGCCAACGTCTCCAAAACCACAAACGACGACAGTTTTGCCTGCGACCATGATGTCAGTTGCTCGCTTGATGCCGTCGGCCAGTGATTCGCGGCAACCATACTTGTTATCGAATTTGCTTTTGGTGACGGAGTCATTGACGTTCATTGCAGGCACCTTCAAGTCGCCATTGTCGAGCATTTGCTGCAATGCGTGGATACCCGTCGTGGTCTCTTCGGTAATGCCCCGAATGTCGCCGAGAAGTTCAGGGAATTTACGATGGACGATGGCCGTCAGATCCCCACCGTCATCGAGGATCATATTCAAGGGTTGACCGCTGGGGAAATGGAGCGTTTGTTCGATACACCATTCGTATTCCTCTTCCGTTTCTCCCTTCCAGGCGTATACGGGAACGCCGGCAACGGCCATCGCGGCTGCGGCATGGTCCTGGGTCGAGAAGATGTTGCAGCTGCTCCAGGTGACTTCCGCTCCAAGTTTGGTCAGTGTCTCAATGAGGACGGCGGTTTGGATCGTCATGTGGAGGCAGCCGGCGATGCGGGCGCCGCGCAGTGGCTGCTCGCCTTCGTATTTCTGGCGCAGTGCCATCAACCCAGGCATTTCATTTTCAGCCAGTTCGATTTCCTTGCGGCCCCAGTCAGCCAGCGAGAGGTCACGTACCTTGTAGGGAAGTTTTTCAGTACTGGTACCGGACACAGCGATCTCCTTGACGGCGTCGAAAGACTGCCTCAGAGGCAGTTATGGTAAATGTGGAAGCAACGCCAACGCGCATTACGGAAAGTAAAGACCATTCCGGTGCGTCCGAACGTTGCGCTCCCCGTAATCATAGTCAGGATGGGGGTAGATCGACAACTCTCCAGTACGCAGGTTGACGTGGATTCACCCGGCGGTGGGTGTGCAGGCTGGGAGTCTTCGGCCGCTCATGGGCAGCGCAAGTCGCGCGTGCTTGACCGGGTGGGACTCGTTGTCGCATTCGGCGGTTCTATCTTGAACTGCGTTGGTGATCTGCAAAGGCACCCTGCGCCGCGGTGACGAAATCCTGCATTTTTTGCCGGTCCTTCACGCCAGGTTTGCTTTCCACTCCGCTGGCGGTGTCAACCGCATCGGGCCGGACCTGGTGAATCGCTGTGGCGACGTTTTCCGGGATCAGGCCTCCCGCCAATATCAACTGCGCGCCTCGCAACTTGCCAGCCAGCGCGGCCACAGCGTCCCAGTCCGCCATCTGGCCCGTACCACCGTATTGCCCTGACTGGTAGCCATCGATCAGGATTGCTTCGGGAATGCAGGCGCGGCTTTGGCATTGATCGACAAAGGAGAGTACAGAGTCAAAGCCCGCAGGGCAGCGGCGGGCTGCAATGATGCGATGCCCGCGGAGCTGGGCCACGTATTCTGGAGTCTCATCGCCATGCAGCTGGATCATATCGAGTCGCAGTTGAGTGGCAGTCGCGAGAATATCCTCGAGGCTGGCGTTCACGAAGAGGCCGACTCGACAGATCGTATTTGGAATCGCTTGGACAATCGCATCGGCCTGACCGGGGGTTACATACCGCGGACTTTCAGGGAAGAAGTTGAAACCGATTGCGTCGGCGCCGGCCTCAACGGCTTGCCGGCCATGGGTGACTGTGGTGATTCCGCAGATCTTGACGCGAAACATCGCTTGCTCATTTGTCGGTGGCTATCCCCTGTCTGGGAGACAGGGGATAGCAAAGAGGATGGGGCGACGATTGTAGTTTACCGCATCAGTCGGTTCCACGAGGATCGGTGGCATAACCGGTAGAACCGACAAAGTTTGACTCAAGCTGCGGTCTGAGCCGGGTCGATATCTCGGACGCGACTGCGTCCATTCGAATTTGGTGTCAATACGCTATGTCAATTGTCCAACGTGTCGAAAAATGGTTGGCTCAGCCCGTTTTACGTACTGCGTACGCCATGGGGCTTACCGGGCTGGTGGTCTTCTCTGTCTTAGTGTGGGTGCGGGGCGGACCCGCCCGGCAGTATACGGCGCAAGCCACAGTCAAAGTTGTCGGGGCGGTAAAGACAGCGGGGCAGGCGCGGGAAATCGTGGGAGAAATGTCCGCCGCAGTTCACGGTCAAATGCGTCTCTGGCGCAACGAGGTTGCGCCGGCCGCGCTGGGCTGGAATTTTAGCCAGAGTGATGGACCGTCGTGTTTGCGCGTCACCATCGATGTGACAGCTCCTTCGACGGGGGCGGCTTGTGCGACTGCGAACGCAGGTGCACTGGAAGTTCTCAAGACGGGGCGGCGCGTGCTGGCCGCCCATGAAGGTGCCAGACAGCGACGGCGTTTGGAGGCAGCGCTGGATGAGGCCAGGCATTATGAAACGAAAGCGCGGCATGCGGTTGATTCGCTGATGCCACAAACAGACGAACTCGTTTTGTCATCACGCGATCAGCCGGGCGCGGTTGCGGAGTCAAGGCCTGGCAAGTCTGAAAGTGATGGTATGACAACAGCAAATGGGGATCCGGCGATGCGGGTTTCTGGTGGCGAAGCGGCTGCGCTGAACGCAGAACTTGGTGATGCGATGACGCGGCGTCAGCAGGCAGAGATGGCACTGCGTTTGGCGGAGCCAATAGCTTCTCCTGGACGCTGGCAGAGCCAGCGTGCTCAAGTGGTTGCCAGGTCTTCGGGTAGACCGACGGTAGCAACAACGGTTTGGACACTGACGGCTTCGATCGGTGTCGCCTGCATGCTGGGCGCGTGGATTGTGAGTGGACGAGTTTATCGGGTTTGGGCAACGGCGCAAGAGGTAGAAAGTTCGCTGCAGTTACCCGTGCTGGCAAGCCTTACCCAGCATGACAACAACCCGATTGTACCGCGTATACAAAACCGGCGGAGAATGATTGACGGATGGATTGCGGGTTGTGAATTCGGAATCGCGATCGCATTACTGCTCATCGTTATCTTCGCCGCCATGGGCAACCAGGCTAGCGCGGATCTGGTTCGTGATCCTTTGGCAATGCTGGCACAACGTTTCACACCGGTATCGTATGGTACCCCCTGACTCGATAGCGACAAACCATCTACGGAATGCGCCATGTATGAACAGTATTTCGATTTGAAAGGACGGCCATTTGGATCGGCTCCAAATGCAGATTGCTGGTTCCCGGCAGAGGCGATTGAACAAGCACGCGTAGCGTTGACGCAAAGCATCGATTTGGCGGGCGGCGTCGGGTTGCTGGTGGGACCACCTGGTACGGGTAAATCTCTGCTCCTGGAACGCCTGGCAGCAGACTTTGACAATACGTTTCAGGTGGTGACACTGGCAAGTGCGCGGCTATGTAGTCGTCGCGCTCTGCTGCAGAACATCCTCTTCGAGTTAGGGCGGCCGTACCGTGGTTTGGCCGAGGGTGAGCTGAGATTGGATCTGATCGAACACGTGCGCTCGCTAAACGATGGTGTGCGTGGTGTGTTGTTACTGGTCGACGAAGCGCACGGCTTGCCACTCAAGCTGTTAGATGAACTGCGCATGCTCACGAATCTGGCTCGCCATGGTAATCCGTGCGTCCAACTGGTGTTAGGTGGCTCTGCAAACCTTGAAGAGAAGATGGCAGACCCTCGCATGAACTCCCTCAGTCAGCGTATTTCAGCACGCGGTTACCTGGAGTCCATGGTCTATGCTGAAACGTGTGAGTATGTTCGCTTCCAGGTCGGTCGAGTTGGAGGGGCAGGAGATCTTTTCTCGGAAGACGCGTTGGGTGCCGTTTATCACGCGACTGGCGGTACGCCGCGCGTGATAAATCAGTTGTGCAATCAGGTTCTGCTGTCCCAGACGCAGCACCAGGAAAACCAGATTACCGAAGCAGCGGTTGAGCGGGCGTGGGCAGAACTTCAGCAACTCCCGGCACCTTGGAATGAGCACACAGCAACGACCGAAACTGGTGAGGTCGGACAGGCGGGCAGTGGAGCAGGAGTCATCGAGTTCGGACCACTGGAGGATGAATTGCCTGCCCAGGGAATGGCGGACGAACCAGTACCATGGCCCGATGCAAGCGATGTTGCGGCTCCGTCTGTTGAGGCGGAGAGCGTCGACGAGCCAGTGACCATGGAGGCGGTTCTTGATGCGCCACCGCCTGATCCGTATGACGCTGCTACAGGACGGACCGCAGTGGATCCCTTTGCGGAAGAATTTGAAGAAGAGTACGTGGTACACGACCGTTATCTGGCGACGCCTGTGGACATGCCGCAGACTGGAGAACTGGCTGCGACGCCGCAGCCAATGGTTGCCGTTCCAGAATCGGATCCGGAGACGACCGCACCAAGGGCGACGCAATCCCCGTTGTCCGGCGAGCAGCATCTCATGTCACTGACGATTACCACCGAGGAACGCGACAGCCTGCACTTGTCAGGTCAGCAGCCGAGTCAAACTGACGTAGAGGTCGCTGAAGGGGGCGCTGAAGAGGTGCGTAAACGGCAGGAGGTAGCTAGTCTGATTGAAGATATGGCGGTGCCACCAAGGTCCGGCTTTTTGCATCCGTGTGTTTCGACAGAGTCTGACGTGCGTAGCATTCCGGAGGCGGTCGAGCCGGTGCAGACGCCGGCTGTCTGTGATTCTTCTCCGCTGGTAGAACAATCGCCTTGTCCCCAGCCAGGTACATCTGTAGCGGTGTCGCCGGACCCTGGGGCAACTGCTGCGTACCTTGTTTTGCATTCGCAGTCGCCAGCGGAATCAGTTTTGCATTCGCAGTCGCCTGCGGAATCGGCCTCCATCCCCGCTGTGCCGGATCCCCCGTTCACGGCAACGCATCCGCCGGAAACGCAGCAGCAGACGGCGTTTCGCGATCTGCTCAAACCTTTTATTCCGGCGGTTCGCGGGCGCGCTGTCGGTTGAATGTGTAGCCAATCGCGTGTCGGGTATTCCGGAAGTGACACCTGATGCCGTGGCTTTGAACGAATGGCTTGCTTGGAAAGATTCAGTTGCTAGTGCGGGAATATCAGTTCATGTGTTCAGTGAAGTCAACTCACCCGGTAGCTCCTTCATTACGGCAGCCGACGGAGGCTCAGATGGAGATGGAAGGTCGAGGAAAAGTTGGAGACATGCCGGGGCTTGCAGCTCCGGCAGCACGAGGTGGCAAGCAACGTCTGTGGAGCCTTCGTGATGCGCTGGCGACTCATGATTCTGCCGCGGAAGCGGAGATGCATTCGCGTGGTCCGCAGGTTGCCACGGGGTCCATTGCGGCTTCCGCTGTCGATCTGCCAAAGTTCGATCCGGAGATTCCAGAGGGGGTATCTGAGGCCGGTTTTGAGCGGTTGGCAGACGGCATCAGTTCCGCGCCGGCAGCGGAAATGGCCTGCTTGTATTTCCTTGGTTTTAACGTGCCGAATGCGACCGCCAGGGTCGCTGGTGGGCTGGCGAAAAGTCTGGCAGTTCGGGGCCGTACAGTCTTGCTAGTGGATGGAGATTTGGAACGGGGCGGGTTGAGTCGCGGGGTCGGGCAGTGTGAACACCGGGGCCTGATTGAAATTCTCAATCGCAGTACTCTGTGGCGACAAACGCTCTATCCAACGTCTCAGGAGGGCTTGACGTTTCTGCCAGTAGGGCGAGGCGCCTTAAGTCGGACAGGTGTTGATGCGGCGCGTTGGGATAGCCTGCTACAGGACTTTCGCTCCCGATTTGCGCATGTCGTCATATCCGGCGGAGGATGGTGCGCTGATTCCATTGCGTTGGGACAGGCCTGTGAGCGAACAATGCCTGTCATCCAGCTAGGGGTAACATGGATTGCGCAGGTAGAGCAAAAGGTGCGCATGCTGTGTCATGCGGGAGTAACGACAACTAGTTGCGTTGTCATCGACTGAGTGGCAGTTGGTCGTACAGGAAGGCAGTTCCTGGCACCAGGCCTGACGCGTCGTGATGGTTACGGAGGGTTAGGGACTACGGAGGGTTAGGGACATGGCGCGGTTTCTGGTTACCGGTGGGGCAGGTTTTATTGGCTCGCATCTCGTCGCAGAGTTGTTGCGCCGGGGTGAAACGGTGGGAGTGTTGGACAATCTAAGCACAGGACAACGGCGCAATCTGGATTTCTGCGAAGGTCAGGTCGAATGGTATGAAGGTGATGTCAATGACCCGGAATTGCTGGTCCGAGCGCTGGCTGGTGTTGAGGTCGTGTTTCATCAAGCAGCCTTGCCCTCAGTACCAGTGAGCATCGAAAACCCGTTGGCGACGCATACGGCGTGCGCCAGTGGTACCCTGCAGCTCCTGGATCAGGCGAGACGTAGTGGTGTGAGACGGCTGGTCTACGCTGCATCCAGCAGCCTGTACGGCGAGCAGCCACATATGTCGAACCGGGAAACAGATGTGCCAGCGCCGCAGTCTCCGTATGCAGTGGCCAAGCTCGCAGCCGAATATTATTGCCACGCGTTTTATCATTGTTTTGGGTTGGAAACGGTGTGCTTGCGTTATTTCAACGTCTTCGGCCCAAGGCAAGATCCCCAAAGTCCGTACTCCGCGGTCATTCCTTTGTTCATAACGGCGCTTCTCGATGGTCGGGCTCCAACGGTTTTCGGCGACGGATTGCAATCGCGTGATTTCACTTACGTGGGCAACGTGGTCCACGGGAATTTGCTAGCCGCCGAGGCGACTGGAGCAGCTGGCAAGTCGTTCAATCTGGCAGAGGGCGGAAGGATTACTCTGCTCGATCTTGTGGCGGCGTTAAATCGACACTTGGGTACTGACCTGCAACCGGTGCATGCGGCTCCGCGGACTGGTGATATTCGAGACAGCTCTGCCGACATCACATTGGCGCGCGAGGTGCTCCACTACGAGCCGCAGGTGAGTTTTGAAGAAGGGTTGCGCCGCTCGATTGACTACTATCGCCAGCAGGTCGAATCAACTTGACCAAATAGCTGTTAGCCTGCTTCGCTGGTTTCCGCTCCCTCCCCCGGTATTGATCGAGTGACTGGGGTAGACTGTGCACGAAGTGTTTCTGCTGCAGCCGTGTTTTCGCTGCACAGCTGTGCTGGGGTCTACCAGTTCCTCTGGCCCAATAGCCAAGGGAAGAACAGGATGGAGGAGGAAAACAAATGCGGTTATTTGAGCTCGATGGACGCTGTGCCCTGGTGACTGGGGCCAGTAAGGGGATTGGTGCGGGGCTGGCCCGTGGATTGGCTGAAGCGGGAGCGGACTTGATCTTGCTTGCTCGTGGAAAACAGGATCTGGAACAGGTCCGTGACCAGCTGAGAGACACCGGACGTCAAATTGAGATTGTCGCCGTTGATTTACTGGAGACAAAGGGGATTCCGGCGGCGTATGCTGATCTGGTGGATAGATTTACTGCCCCAGATATTCTGGTCAATAACGCTGGCATGACGCGCCGTGGCGCCGCCCATGAGGTGGATCTGGATGACTGGCAACAGGTGCTCGATTTAAATCTGAATGCCGTGTTCGCACTCAGCCAAGCATTTGCCCGCCAACGGATTGCCTCGGGCGAACCTGGCAAAATCATCAATATCGGCTCATTAATGAGTCAATCTACCCGCCCTAACAACGCGCCTTATGCGGCATCCAAGGGCGGCATCCTCTTGTTGACTAAAGCGTTGTCGGTTGACTGGGCACCGCACCGTATTCTGGTCAATGCGATTGGTCCAGGTTACATTCAAACTCCCCTGAATCAGGCGTTGGTTGATGATCCTGAGTTCAGTCGGTGGGTGGAAGGCCGGTGTCCTCTGGGCCGGTGGGGCCAGCCAGCGGATCTGGTCGGTGCTGCGGTTTTCCTGGCATCGTCCGCGTCGGATTTTGTGACAGGACAGATGTTGTATGTCGACGGTGGCTGGCTCGCACGCTTTTGAGTTTGTTGGCGATGCCAGGCAGCGTACCCTAACGCCCTTGCGCTGGATTACCGGTAAACCGCACCCTTCAGGTAATTTCAATTATAGGAGTGGCCCAATGGTTTCTATTTCATTTCGTGGGCTCTTGATGTCGCAGTTGGTGTGGGTTTGTCTCGCGGCACCACTGTTCGCTGAGGAAAGTGATTCTCAGCGCGGTGCGGCGGCGCTGGTGGCACTCCGCGAGTACCTTTCGGAAGCACGTGAACAACGCGCTCCTCTCGTTGAGCAAGCGTTCGCTGCCCAACCGCTCTCGCGATCAGTCGCCAGCCAGGTGAGAGATTTGTTGTGGAAAGACCACGTGGCTTTCATCCGGCGGACGCGGCAGCAGGAAATGCAGGCCAAACGCATCGAAGTGGGGAAACATGCGTTACGGTTTGACTACAAGATTTTCGGTGATAAGCCTGCGAAAGGTCGCAGTTTGTACATCTCGATGCATGGGGGCGGCGGCACCACTCAGGCCGTGAACGACCAGCAATGGGAAAATCAGAAGCGGTTGTATCGTCCCAAGGAAGGGGTTTATCTGGCGCCTCGGGCGCCTACCAATACCTGGAATCTCTGGCACCAAGGCCATATCGACCCACTATTCGATCGGCTGATCAGTAATCTCATCGTGTTCGAACAAGTCGATCCCAATCGTGTTTATTTGATGGGGTATTCGGCGGGGGGCGATGGTGTGTATCAACTGGCACCACGCATGGCAGATCGATGGGCTGCCGCGGCGATGATGGCGGGACATCCGAACGAGGCTTCGCCACTCAGCTTGCGCAATATCGGTTTCACGTTGCATATGGGTGAGCTCGATAAAGCGTACAACCGCAATGGAGTCGCCCGACAATGGCAAGAGCGACTCGCGAAGTTAAAAGAGGACGACCCCCAGGGTTACGCGCACGAGGTGCAGTTGCACAAGGGGAAAGGGCATTGGATGGATCGTCAAGATGCAGTGGCTGTTCCCTGGATGGCCCGTTTTCGTCGTAACCCGGTGCCACAACGCGTCGTGTGGCACCAGGACGATGTGACCCATCTCGCCAGCTACTGGCTGGCCGTGCCCGAGACCGCCAAAGCACGGGCGCTGGTGGTAGCGGATCGCGTGGATCAACGGGTGACATTGACCAGTAGTGACGTGCAGCGGGTAACCGTGCGTCTTGACGACCGGATGGTTAATCTGGACGACAAAGTTGTCATCGAGGGGAATGGCGAGATGGTCTTCGAGGGACAGCTCTCGCGGTCGGTCGCGAATCTTGCGGCCTCACTGGCGGCGCGCGAAGACCCTGGGCTCATGTTCAGTGCTGCCGTGACCGTTGAGCTTCGCTAGACGGAAAATGCGGTGGCTGGGGTGCGCGTTTACCCAGGTAGGACACCCAGGATGCCGGCGTTGATGCCTAGTCGTCGATCGGCCAATTCCAGCCCGCGGTAAACCCACCGTCGACAAAAATGGTCTGCCCGGTAAGGAACGCTGACGCTTGGGATGCCAGGAAAATTGCCGTTCCCAGCATGTCTTCGGGAACGCCCAGGCGTCTTTGTGGCGTGTGTTCCAGGCCCCAGCTCTGCATCGTTTCATCGGACCAGAGTTTCCGCGTCAGGTCGGTCAAAATAAACCCTGGCGCCAGTGCATTGACTCGAATGCCCTGCGGCCCCCACTCCAAAGCAAGTGCCCGAGTCATAGATGACATGCCCGCCTTACTGACAGCGTAGGGTAGTACATTTCTCAGTGGCCGATCAGTGTTTAACGAAGCGATATTGATTTGTGAACCGCCGCCTTCACGCAACATGACGCGGGCCACGGTTTGCGAGAGCAGGAAGGCTCCTTTGAGGTTCACGTCGACAATCGCATCGTAATCAGATTCGCTGACTTCCAGGGCCGGTTTGCGGCGGTTAACTCCGGCGACATTAATGAGTGTGTCGATCCGCCCAAACTGTTTGTCGACGTGTGCCACGAGCGGTTCAATTTGTTCGGATTGGGCGACATCACAGGCGAAAGGAGTGATTTGTCCGGAGCCCGGATCCATCTCTTGGGCTGCACGTTCCGTCGCGGCCTGCTCCCGGCCTGTGATAATGACGTTGCTGCCGCGCTGGGCAAATCCTTCAGCGAGGGCGCGGCCGATACCACGAGTACCTCCGGAAACAAGGGTGACTTGATCGGCGACATTGAACAACGGATCTGACATGTCTGGCGCCTCGCAAAGTTAAAAGAACCGGGCGAAGGAGTACGGGGCTTGCTCGCGACACTCAATACCGAGTGCCCTATTCGATTTCACCAGCGCACGCGCTCAGCGCCTAGGGGCCCACTTGCGATGTGGGCGTCGCGCACGAGGGGAGTTGCTCAGTGCGACTGGAGTGTTTCCAGTTTCTCGACGTCACCTGATTGTCGATAGCATTGTTCCAGGAGTTGACAGGCGGGGGTGTAATTAGCGCAATCGTTCAGTGCGAGTTCAAGTACGGATGCGGCGTGAGCCAGATCGTGTTGTTTGTAAAGTGCCATTCCCAGGTTGTAGTAGATGCCGGCCGCACAAGGGACACGTTGGAGGATTTCGTGGTAGCCCTCAATTGCCTTGGTTAACTTCCCGCGACGGGCCCATTGGTTCGCGGATTCTAATCCTCGGTAGACTCCGGCATCCCGCTCTTTGCGGTAGGCACGCGTCAATTGAATGAGCGCCGGGATCACGCCAATCACAAAGAATAAATTGCCGGCCAGCATTTTCCAGGAGGCACTGCGCATGCAGCCGCGACAACGTTTGGAGCGATGGGTATGAATGCCGGAGTGGACTACCAGGTAATAAAAATAGAACGACCTGAAATGACGCGGGCGGCTGAACATGCCACAGGTTTCACAGAGACGAAAATCAGCTTCATTTTCCGGTGGTACGACATTTGACTGAATCGTGACGAGTGTTTCACAGCAGGGGCAGAGCATCTGCGGTGTTTCTGGAAAGGGCGTGAGGTCCACGGTGACGTCACAGGCTGGGCAGACAATCTGTCGAAAACGCGCGCGTTCCTGAGGAGTGGTTAGCTGTGCGCGCGCGTGTTCCGCACGTAGCCGAGTGCGCTGTACATCCAAGTGGTGTTTGAGATCTGAGGGGTCGATTTTGCTGATTGAAATGGTGATGGTGAGTGGGGGCTGCTGGGAAGGCTGCAGCAGCAAAAGTAGCCGCGCACCGTCTTGTTCGACAGCGGCCAGATCGACCAGGTCCCAAGATTCGGAGCCCAGCTGGAGCGATTTTTCATCAGCAGTACCGTTGTGGCGGCGCCCGCTTGGTGCCTCCTCGGATGCCCGGACCAGCCGGAATCGGAAACGCACTGAGGTGGGGGAGGCGGAAGACCTCGTCATATCGGCTGCAATACGGTGTGGCGTAGCGATTGGAGGTCCGTCGGCAGTGCCGGGCAAGCTTACATAGACCGCGGAGCGAATCCTTGGTTTGGGATTGCTCGGGGAGTGTCACTTGCACGTCCCCGTTGGACGGCGTAGCATGTCGTCAGCGTATTTATGATATCGTTTTCTTGACCGTTGTAGTGTTCCATCAGGAAAGGGAATTTAAGGTGAAGTTTCTAGCGCTACTTGGCGCCGGGCTGTTGGCTTTGACTGTCAGCACTGTGCAGGCTGATGACAAAGCGGAGACACCCGCCGCCCTGAAATTCAAGATGAAGTCAATCGACGGTAAGGTAGTTGACCTGGCCAAGTATCACGGCAAGGTGGTGATGATCGTCAATTTGGCGAGCCAGTGAGGCCTTACCCCCCAGTACCTGCAGTTGCAGGCAATGCATGAAAAGTACGGCAAACAGGGTTTGGTAGTACTCGGTTTCCCCTGTAATCAGTTTGGTAACCAGGAGCCAGGCACAAACTTGGAAATCAAGGAGTTCTGCACGTCGAAGTACAAGGTCAGCTTTGACATGTTTGCCAAAGTGGAAGTCAACGGTAAGACGGCTTGCAAGCTTTACCAGCACCTCACCAAGTCAGATGCCAAGCCCAAAGGTGGGCCCGGGAAAGTGGCGTGGAATTTTGAGAAATTCGTGTTGGGTCGCGATGGCAGCGTCATCGGACGTTTTGGCCCACGGGTCAAGCCGGATGATGCGGCAGTTGTCAAACTAGTGCAGGCCGAGCTTGCCAAGAAATAGCCCCATCTTGTGTCGGACACGAGACGTTTCCAGCGGTCGCTTGCATGTACAGCAAGCGGCCGCTTTTGGTTTTGTGCTTGGATGTTTTGCAGCGAGTTAACCCAACGCTGCACCAGGCCACAGGCAAGGTGCTATTTTGTTCTGGAACAGGAATTGTTGCGATCATGGTTGCGGTACTACTCAGTCTGGTGGTTTTGACGCCGGGTCAACAGCCTGCAGGTCAACGGGTTACGGCACCTGTGTCGCCAACGGTACCGCGCCGCGTGCACGACATTGGAGTGGAGATGCGAGGCTTGTTGCGAGCGCAGGCTTGTGCGAAGACGGATCTGGAAAGTTGTCGGTTGGTGCAGCAAATGTGCATTTTATTCCGGGAGGTTGTAAGTCACCCGCAGTGGGAATCGAGTGAGCGCTTGATGGCTTACAAAGCGCAGTTGTCAGCGCGGTTGAGGAAAGTCTCGCAGCGATTGCAGAGCCAGTTGTCGCGTCGTCAGCGACAGGTGTTTCGCCGGACGTATGAACCGGACATCCTGGCGGCGACCGACCGATTTGCCAAGGAACTCCAATGGATGGGCGCGACGCTGGGAGGGCCAGCGCAACTCGTCGCTTTTGCAACAGGGTTGTCAGGGGCATCGACCGTCTCCGCTGCGCCCGCGCTGGACGCCGCCGGCGGAGCGGCGGTAAACGACGCTCAGCAACTCATCGAATTGATCCAGCGGACGATCATGCCGGAATTCTGGGATCGCAACGGAGGCCCCGGAACGATTGTCTACTATGCTCCAGTGCACGCGCTGGTGGTGCGTGCTACGAGAGGCGTCCACCAGCGGCTGGGTGGCTTGCTACAAGGGGCTGCACGTCGTGGCGGTCGTTAGCAGGCACAATATCTGGTTGTCGCGGGATGTGCCTGCCAGCGCGACGTGTGATTCCGTGGTTTATTGAGAATGATGAATGGGCAAGAATAGGACTGCTTGACTAGTCTGGAGAGGTCTCAGGAAATGACGCGTTCTATGCCGCGGCGCCGTGCTCCGAGTGGTGGGCAGACACGCTCCTCTTCCGCCACGACGCTGCGTATTATTGGCGGCGAGTTTCGTGGTCGGAAGATCGGCTACACCGGCGACCCGCGCACTCGGCCAATGAAAGAACGTCTGCGGGAAGCTGTGTTTAATTTGGTGGGGCCAGCGGTCCGGGGGAAACACGCTGTTGATTTGTTCGCGGGTACCGGTGCTTTGGCCCTCGAGGCGATCAGCCGGGGTGCCCGTTGTGCAACGATGATTGAACGTCATTTTCCGACGGCGAAGTTCCTCGACGCGAATGCGAGTGCTTTAGGAGTGGAAAGTCGCTGTACGGTGGTGCGCGGCGATGTGTTTGTGTGGGGGCGTACCTTTTCTGTCACCGACAAGACGATCATTCCTCAGGCCACGGCCCTGGCGTGGGTAGTGTTTTGTTGTCCTCCGTATGCTTTCTATCACGATCGCTGGGAAGAGCTGGGCCAGCTCTTGTCACAGTGCCAACGACGGGCTCCCGCGGGGAGTCTCTTGATCGTTGAGTCGGATCTCAATTTTGCGACTGATGCACTGCCCCTGCCCGAGACGTGGGACACCCGCAGCTATTCTCCGGCACAAGTGTCGATACATACCGTGTCCGATTCGTCCAGTGACAAGCACGGATAAGTGTGGCCGGTCTGGAGGGTGTGGTGCCAGCGAAACGGCAGGGAGACTGAATCAACTTGTCCCTGGGGCGCCGCTCCAGCTAGACTGCAGGTGGGATTGCTGATCCGGGAGGTGAAAATATGGCATCGAAGGCATTCGTCAAGCACGCCGACCATGCGCCAAGGACAAAAGGCGTGTTCTACTGGGTGGCCGGTCTGGTGGTTTCTGTGGTGATGGGAAGTGGTTGTTCCGATGGGGATGTTGCCACGGCGCCAGAGCGTCTGACGCCTCCCAATGTGCCCGCGCCGGCGCAGCCATCGAGGACTCCGTCCGCCACCACGCAATCTGGCGAGCTGAATTCTGCGAAGGACGACAGTGATATGCTCTCGGCTGGCGGATCGGAAGCGGATACAACGCCGTCGGGCGATTCGCAGCAGGCGGAGAAGGCTGCCGGAGACAATCCCAGCCAGGAAGATGCAGCGACCGACAAACGCCCGGCTGAAGTTGCGGTCGACCAGTCTACCGGTCCGGCGGATGTTGCGATGTCGCAGAAGATACGCCTGGCGGTGCGCGCGTTACGCAGTGAAAGTGGCAAGCTTCAGGTTGTGGGGCGCGCGCTTTCTCCGGCGGAACAGACGCGTGTCCAAGACCTGGAGCAGGCGATCCAGCACCTGGAAGTATCGTTGCAAGCACTTGCTCCAACCGCTGGGAAGAAGCGCTCGGGTGAGGTGGCTGAGGGCGACCCGGTGAATGCAGAGGACCTGATTGATGAATTGATCAAGAGCACCGACGCGTCGATAGCCGAGATCCAGGTGGTCGGGCGCGCCATGACGGATGCTGAATTGAGTCGTGCTCGAACACTGCTCCGCGTTGCGGACGGATTGCGCCGTGCCGTAGGTGAGATTGCCTTGGAAGCCACGGGAGACAGGCCGCAGCCCGATTTGCTGGAATTATTGCCAGATTGATCGCGGCGAACAGAGGCTTTGGATCTGTTGTGATGTCCGGGGCTGTGGGGCTAGCGACGTTCCGGTGCGAAGGGTGTGACATCCAGTCCTGGATCGCCACCAAGCACTAGTTGTGCAATGATCCGGGCACTTACTACAGATTGGGTCAGGCCGAGCATTCCGTGGCCCGTTGCTATCAGGAGGTTGTCGAATCGTTTTGACCGGCCGATGATCGGCAGGCCATCGCTGCTCAACGGTCTCATGCCAGTCCAGGTTTCCAGCGGTTCGGCAGCGGCAAAGTGTGGCAAGTACTGCTTGGCCGCTCTGACAATGGCTGCCACTCTCCGTTGATTGATCTGTAGCTGCAGCCCCGCCAGTTCCATTGTGCCAGCCAGCCGGATCGTATCACGCCATGGAGTGACACCGACTTTTGCCTCCGCCAGGTTGAGTGGATTTTGTGGTGTCCCCGGTTGTCGCTTCAATGTGACGCTGTAGCCCTTGGCCGGTTCGACCGGCAGCCGCAGGCCTAGCTTGCGGCCTTGAATCAGTGTCCATGCGCCGGCGGCGAACACAACGTTCTCTGGGTGCAGGGTTCCGCTGGAGGTGGCGACTTCAGTGATCCTGGTTCCTTGTACCGTGTAGCCGTTGACCGTGGTCTGGTCCAGTATCTGTACGTCTTGGCCCGGTAAACGGCTTGCCAGTTGCTTGACAAATTGATCCGGGACACAGTCCGCTTCGCCCGGGTAGAAAACGCCGCCACACATCGTGTCCGACAGCTCGGGCTCACGCGCCCGTAATTCGGCCGCGGAAAGTACTTCACCCGGGATGCCGTGGTCGTTCAGGCGTTTGCACTCACGGATTCCCTTTTGGAGTCCGATTTCCGTGCGGAACGCATAAATGATGCCCCGTTGTTCAAACTGGCAATCGATTTGGTGCCGCTGGACAAGTTCCCTGGTCAATGGCAAGACGTGGCGGTTCAACTCTGCCATCGCCTGCAAGCCACGTAGCTGGGCGGGCTCATTGCAGTGCCGATAGAATCGCCACAACCAACTCCACATCGTTGGTCGGAGTGTCGGTTTGATGTAGAGAGGTGAGTCGCCCTGGAGCATCCACTTCAACGTCTGATAAACCAGTCCTGGGCCTGGAATGGGAAGCGAATGGCAGGGGGTCACCCAGCCGGCATTACCATGTGAGCAGCCACTGCAAACCGTGTTCTGTTCTACGAGCGTTACAGAGCGGCCGGCATCCGCAAGCGCCAATGCGCAATTGACTCCTAGCACGCCACCGCCAATGACAAGGTCTTGGATAGATCGGTTCATGCGATTGCTGATTGGGGATGCGCTGGGAGTGAGTCAGGCAAGCGGTGTGCGTCCACAACGGAGATCCACTGGGGCATTGTAACGCGCCACGCCGGCGTGGAGTTCAGGCCACCAGGGAACAGCCGCTTTCTGTGGCGGGGCAGGTGGCTCATCGGCCTAGCGTTGCAATATGCGGGCCGGAGGTTGCAAGCCAGGTGGAGCGAACGGTGGGGCAGGTCCGATCGCAGCTCCCGGGGGAGGCGTTTGTCGACCGGCGGGCAGGGCACTATTGAGTTCGACCGATTGAACACCTTCCAGATTCAGCAGATTGGTTCGTGGCTGATAGACAATCCGTTCTAATCGAGTCGTCTGTGGTTCTGCGCCAATACGTTGCTGTCGCGTAAGTACAGCGAATGTGCGACCAGTTCCTTCCAGAATCAACAGGTCTTTGTGATGGGCGTATTTCAACGCGTGTCCGGTGGCGGTAAAAAAACCGCTTTGTTCTTGTCCTTCAACACGGATATTGCCACGCGCCAGCATTTCGACCCCGGGAGACTGTTTGTCCGCGACATCGGCCACGGTGAGTTGGTCGCTATGCAGTACGCCGCCGGGGCGCGCACGACTGACGATTTGTTCTGCGGTCACCTGGTCACCCCACTGCGCGACTGGACCGTAGACGGCTTTTACTTGTTGTTTGAATGTGATTTCACGATAGTCGAGATTGCCGGTCATTTCCCTGGCAAAACGGACATCCAGATAGAGCAGCTCGGCAGCCGGTGATGTTTCGACTGGGCCAGTACGATCCGGTTGCAGTGGGTCACGATTGTAACGAACCGAACTGAGCCAACCGGGGCCGTCGGCTCTGAGTGCGCCGGTTGCTCCTTGCAGACTCAAGTTACTGACTTCCAGACGTTCCCGTGATTGTTGCAGCCCGGCCTTGTTGAAAGTGTGGTTCTCCAGAACGCTGGGGCCCACAAAGAACAGTTGCTGGTATTGAGCGCTCCGTTGTCGTTGGGAGAAGTCGAGTTTTTCAGCCAGAGTGACCCTCACATCTTCACCGAGTGCGACAAAGTCACTGAAGTTACCGGTGGTTTGAATTTGTTTCCCTTGGATGACTACCTGGCCGCGTGCAGCAGCAGTCTGACCGTCAAATGCCAGGTGTCCGCTCCATTGCAGCTCAAGTGGACCGTTGGTTTTATTCTTGCTCTGGGGTTGTGCTGTGATGCGCCCCGCACCATTGACCCACAGCTGGTTGGTTCCCTGGTGCATCTGGATCGTCTGGCCGATGAGGGTTACACCTTCCGCGGCAATATGTGCCGGTCGCTCCTCAGCAGGAGCAGCTGGTACGTCAGCAGTCGAAACGGGTGAACCGATGAGCATGAGTTTTGGATTGTTTGACCCACCGGCCGTCAATTCAAGGTGATTACCAGCCAGTGTGATTGGCACTCCGGTGCTCGTGGAATCGCGGATTTCGACAAGTTCGACATTTCCGTCGAGGCTGGCATTTTCCAGGGTGGTTTGCCGGTGGTTGCGTATAAAGTGAAGCTGTGCGGTGCGGCTGGCCAGTCGAAAGGTTCGTTGAGACGCGGGCGGTGCGGCCGTCTTTGCGGCTTGTGGGACTGCTGGCGCTCGCGATGAAGTGGCCGCTGCTTTGGTTTTGCTGAAGCCAGTCGTGGGTGTCAGGTCGTCCAACCAGACCTCCAGACGTTCGACGCTGGCCTGCATCTGTCGGCCAGCGAGTTGGACACTGCCTATGGCCAACATTTTTTCGAGTTCAATACGCGGTTTTTCAGGAGGGTTGTTGTCTGTCTGCTGGGGGGAGGTTTGTCGGAGCCATACATGGATTTGATTGGCAGCCAAAGAACCCTCCGCTGACGATTGCAGCCGTGCGCCGCCAGACAGGGAGAGCACGTGTGCATTGCCCTGTGGTTCCAGCCTTAATTCTTCCGTCCAGTCGGCCTGCAACGTTACTTGTCCCTTGTCGTGTTCTCGGAAGTGTCCGCCGCCGCCAGCTCGCAAACGCCCCAGTAGGCCAGGTTGCTCACCGAGTTCGTATTCGATCTGAGGTGCGCTGACTGCATGGTTGTCGTGTTCAAGTTCGACCCGTCGGGAGTCTTCGAGTTGGAGGGTTCTACGTGTCAGATCGTATGCCAGCTTTTCGCAGCGAACGCGGGCAGCAGCGGTGTGCGCTTCCAGTGTGACCGGTGTTCCCTGCGCGACAATTTGTTTGACCATGCCCCGGCGAGGCACGCGTTCTTGTTTCTCAAGCCGCTCGACAGGTGAGGATTCAAAGTACGCCTTCAGCTGCTGGCAAAACAAGCGATCAGTTGCGCCGGAATCGGCGAAATGAGTTACTTGCACGTCCTCTTCCAGAGACGCAGTTTGTCGCAAGAAGTCGAACAGCAATGGCCCTTTGCAGCGCAGTTGCAGGTGGGTTGCTTGTGACGCAGAAGGCTGGTCGTGTGGCACGTTCTTCGAGATCAGCGGTGTTTTTCCGGAATCTGGTAATTCAATTTGCAGCTGGTCGAGATGGATGAGTTCCAGTGTGCGTAATTTTCCGAGTGCGAGGTGTCCTTCCACATCTTCGGTATTGTCGAAGTCCAGTAACAGCTCACGGCCTGTGCCACTATTGGGGCCAAAGCGGAATTCGACTGCGGCGGTAGTCCAAATCCGGTCCAGAGTGATTCGCAGGTTTTGAGTGCGCACGAACAGGTCATTCTTGCCGCCCGGCTGGGACGGTGGGCTCCAGAGTGTGACTTCGCCGCGGAGCCTCCCGCCAAGCAGCTTGCCCGCTTTGGCGGACATCAGCGAGAGTGCGCGTTGGAACTGCAGATCGGCGCCTTCCGGAGCTTGCATGACGACCCATCGTGAATCGGTTTCTGCCTCACTTTCTGTGGTAGAGGACTCTACTTCCACGATCATGGTCACCGGATGCAAGTTCAAGCGGCCGTTTGCGCCAGTACGGTAGTCTTGAAAAAGGAGGCTGCCGTGCGGCGTCCGGAGCACCTTTGGCTTGTCACGTTCCCAGGCGCCAACAGGAAAAAAACGAGCGTAGTTCTGCTGTGTGAGCTTGCTTGCATTTCCCGCCGGTACTGCATCAAAAGCTTTGGCTACGGGTTCAAATGTGGGTTCAAACACCGGTACCAGGGCCACCTGGTAGAGTCCAAATGCGGCCAAAGTGCATCCCAGCGATACCACAAAACGCACTGGTGTGCCCAGTGGACCGTTCGTGATACTCTTGGGGAGACGCAAGTTGAACAGGTGCATCCAGAGGGCTTCCTGCGGGGTCTGATGACATTCTGAGTGGCTTGCTCGGAATGCCAGTTTTCAATGGAATTCGATGTTGCGGTATGTGGAACTGGCTCGCAGTTGCTGCAGAGAAAGTGCTTTCCAGACGAAAGCTCACGGGGTGAAGTGAGCCTTCGCGCTAGCGTGATTCGACCCCGTATCTAGTGAGAAGTTCTCCCCAGCGTTGTTTGGCCTTTAAGGCAAGTTCGATGACTTCGCGGACAGCGCCTTGTCCGCCAGGAGTTGTGGTCACGTAGTCCGCAGCTGCTCGGACCTCTGGAGCGGCATCGGCCACGGCGACCCCCCAACCGACGTGTTGCATGACCGGTAAATCTGGGAGGTCATCCCCGATGTAGCAGACTTGTGTGGCGGTCAAATCTAGCTCTTCGAGAAGGACGCAGGCTGCAGGAAGCTTGTCTTCGAAGCCCTGTCGCACCGGATCGATTCCCAACTCGGTGGCCCGTAGTTTGACGATGTGAGAGACACGGCCAGTCAATAAACCAAAACGAAAACCGGCTTGTGTCCAGAGTTTGATACCGAGTCCGTCGCGGGTGTGAAAACGTTTCGTTTCGATTCCCTGGTTGTCGTAGACGATGCCGCCGTCGGTTAGCACTCCATCGACATCAGAGAGGATGAAAACGACCTCCTGGGCAGACGCGGATGTACTCATTGGTTTCCCTTTGAAGAGTCGACGGCCGGAGGAAACTGAAGCGTGCCGGGGCGCTCGCTCGAGGGATTTTCTGGAGACTTCTCCGGAGGGGGGACGGGTGCCGGCATCGCGCCGACGACGTCGGTAATGTCGAGCATGCCAACTGGCTGGTTGTTGCTGTCGACGACAGGGAGTTCACTGACCTTGTGTTCGGCGAGCACCGTGACGGCATCTATAACAGAGCTGTTCGATGAAACGGTTCGTGGTGCAGGAGTCATCACGTGACGAATCGGTTGATCGAGTATCTGGTCTTGCCCTGATTCGAGCAGTCGCGCCAGGTCACTGTCCGTGAACAGGCCTGTCAACGTGCCTGTGGGGCCGGTCAGCATAATCGCGCCTGTTCGACGTCCTGGTTGGCTGGTCTGGACAATGATTTCACGCACCGTTTGACTTTCGTCGGCGACGCGACAGGCAGTGAGTTTTCGCATCAGTTCGTCAACTTGTGCCAGCCTGCGGCCCAAACTCCCGGCAGGATGGCAGCGGGCAAAGTCCTCCGCTGAAAAATTGCGGTTGCGGCTTACTACGAGAGCGAGTGCATCACCCATACTGAGCATCGCTGTTGTACTGGTCGTGGGCGCCAGTCCGAGACGACAGGCTTCATGCAGGGGACCCAGGTCGAGTACCAGATTTGCCGCTTGGCCGAGCTGGCTCTCCGGGTGCCCGGTCATCGCGATCAAACAGACTTCGAGGCGACGCAGTGTTGGTAACAGGCGTAGCACTTCTTCTGTTTCGCCGCTGAATGAGAGCGCCATTACGAGGTCGCCGCGGGTAATTTTTCCGAGGTCGCCATGGACGGCCTCCGCAGGATGAAGGAAGTGGCTCGGTGTGCCGGTCGAAGCCAAGGTGGCGCAAATTTTCTGGCCAATCAGGCCGGCTTTACCCATGCCCAGCAGAATGACATTTCCACGACATGTTGATATCTGGTCTGCGGCGTCCAGAAAATCTTCGGAAAGCCGGTCGGCCAATTGGATCACTGCCTGACCCTCGGTGCGTAGAACTTCCGAGGCGTAACGCAGTTGTTCAAACCGACTGAAACCCGACTTGCGCGCAGGAGCGTCCATACTCATCGCGTCATCCTTGACTCGCGAGGATTTGATTGCCTCCACAGGGCTGGCGGGATTGTAGCCAAGTCGTTGACTGCGAGCAACGCGAAGCCGTGGCCGGATTGCAACAAATCGGGGTGTGCTGGAGAGCTGGGGAAGCAGCCCACTTGACTTGTCGTCACAGTCCACGATATTCGGACGTGCCTGGGAGATTTCTGCGTCGCGGTATTGACGTTTGGACGCAAGAACTGCCTCGGAACTCCTGGTCTGACGGTGGTGTGGGGCTTGGGGTTCACGGGGAACTGGCTGGATTGAGCCAGCAGTTCGGCCGCTCGACGTGGCACCGCGGTCAGGGGAAGACTTGCACGGGACGGCCAGGTGTTCGTCCCATGTCCGAATTGGACCACCTAACCAACCAGCTTTGAGGAGTGAGTTTCATGGGTCGCGCGAAGATCACGATTGTCGGTGCAGGTAATGTCGGTGCGACAACGGCACATTGGTGTGCCGCAGGGGAGCTTGGAGATATTGTGCTCCTGGATATTCCGCAAACGGAAGATATGCCCAAGGGGAAAGCACTCGATTTGATGGAAGCTTCTCCGGTCATGGGTTTTGATTCCAATGTCACGGGAACCACCAGCTACGAAGACACGGCCGGTAGCGATATTGTGGTAATCACGGCTGGATTGCCGCGTAAACCGGGCATGAGTCGCGATGATTTGCTGGCGACGAATGCCAGAATCGTGACTTCGGTGACGGCGGCAGTCAAAGATTCCAGTCCTGATGCGATTCTTATCGTGGTCAGCAATCCACTTGACGCCATGGTCCAACAGGCACTGCGTATCAGTGGTTTTCCTCCGGAACGTGTTGTCGGGCAGGCGGGCGTTCTGGACACGGCACGCTACCGCACCTTCCTGGCCATGGAATTGGGAGTGAGTGTTGAGGATGTATCGGCGCTCCTCATGGGTGGCCATGGCGACACGATGGTGCCGATGCCTAGCTGCACCTCCGTTGGGGGGATTCCAATTCGCCGATTGTTGAACGAAGAACGCCTTGCCGAAATCGTGCAGCGCACGCGTGATGGTGGTGCCGAGATTGTCGGACTCCTGAAAACGGGGAGCGCTTACTACGCACCAGCAGCGGCAACGGCGCAAATGGTGGAAGCCATTGTCCGTGACAAGAAGCGAGTCATTCCCTGTGCGGCCTACTGTGACCAAGAGTATTCCGTAGGTGGATATTACGTAGGCGTTCCTGTAGTCCTGGGTGCCGGTGGCGTGGAACGCATTATTGAACTGGAATTGGATCCACAGGAGCAAAGTGATTTCCAGACTAGTGTGGAACACGTGAAATCGCTCGTTAGCACTATGAACGGCCTCTTAGAGGCGAAATAGACGCTAGCCGGTGTTTTGCAGGTAGCTTTTTGTGGCTTCTGACGTGACTCGGAGGTCGTTGGGTGCACGGTGTAGCTGCGCTGACGCGAATTCGACAAGGCTCCGCTGCTGCGTCGCCATGCGCGAATGGGATTGACACCACGGCGTCTGGAGTTTCATAATCCGCCCGCGCTGGTGGATTGTGCGGTTCGGGTCGTGGGAGGCGATCTACCAACAGCACCTTCAGTCGGTCTTGTATGAAGCGTGATTCCCACTTGAAGAGATGTGATGAGGCAGCCACTTTCTTTTCAGTTGACCACGCGTATTGCTACCAGCAACGTCCGTAGAGACGGAACGGCTGGAGCCTGTTCTGACAGCAAATCTGTTGCTTTCAGGCACGCAAGTCGCTGTTATTTTGGTCCGTTGCATTACGAGTCTGGTTACGCATACCCCGTTATTGTCTGGTTGCATGAGGCGGGTGCAGACGAGTACCAGTTACAGCGTGTCATGCCGTTATTGAGTACCCGGAATTATGTGGGTGTCGGGTTGCGTGGTGACCTGCGCTTGCAGGACGGTTCGGGTTATGACTGGTCGTTAGCAGTACGGCATTTGCCCGGCCTGATGGAAGGAGTCAGGGCGGCAGTGAATGCGGTCAAATGCCGCTACCACGTTAACTCCAAGCAAGTGTTCCTGGCCGGCTTGGGATCGGGTGGCGCTGCCGCCATGCAGATTGGTTTACACCATCCCGAAGAATTTGCGGGGATCATTTCCTTGGGCGATGACTGCCGCGCGGAATGCATGCCACCTTTGCGATCGGATGGTCTGCGTGGTTTTCCGATTCTGGTTGCCAGACAGCGGTTGTCGCAAGAAACAGTACGGCCCGAGGATCTACTGATACAGGCCGCGGGTGTTGATTGCACGCGGTACGAATGCCCCCAGCCAGTGTGTATCACGGAACCGTTTTTCGGCAGAGTCAATGCCTGGATTATGGCGCGTGCGGCGCGTCATCTGATCCGGTGAGTTACTTTTGGACGACACTAGCTGCCTGCTGTCTGTATGCCGGCAGCTGAACTGTTTGCTTGGGCCAGCTTTGCGTCTTGCTTGGGCCAGCTTTGCGTCTGTATTAATCGCGGCAAGACTGAGAAGTGCCGTTATGTGGGACGCGGGTACCTGTCTCTGACCGGCCGTTCTCAAAGATCCGCGTTGACAGTTAAGCGGAAGTGACGTTACAAACCTCCCGGTTATTGGGCGGGAGGTTTGTTTTCAGAGCGGGAGAGTGGTGTGAAAATACCCTTTCCAATCTGCTTCACAGACCTTCCTGCGGCTGCAGAAGGGATTGCTATTGTGAACACTTCTCTGGGTGTGGACGCCCAACGCGATGAGGTCTGTTGGCGTTTTCCCGTTCGGGAACTCGTCGAAGAAGTGTGTCAGCATCTGGCCACGAGGTTGGCGATGCAACGCGTGGTGTTGCGTGTTGAGGTACCTCCGGCGATTGCGATTTTGGCAGAACGAGAGTTGCTTTTTCAAGCTGTCGAAACACTCGTTGACGGTTGGTTAAACGTCATCGAGGATGGCGGGCAGTTGACGATTGGCGCCTTTCCAGGACCTTTTGGTTTGGAGATCGAATTGGTTGTGGATGGTCCTGGCAGCGAAGGTTGGAGTCTCCAGGAGCTATTTGCACCGGCCGTATACCCGGTAGACCAGGCCGCCACGCCTGCTTTTCACGCGGTTCGAGAAGTCCTCGAATTACATCACGGTTCTCTTGAGTTTGGTGAGGATTCGCGGACGGGGGGCACTGTGACGTTGATTGTTCCCGATCGCGATCTGGAGTCCGTTGGGTGACACCAGTGGCTCGTCGAGTGGTGCTGAAACGCATGGTGAGTAACCCGGTGGCGCTGTGGCTGGCTCCGCCAGGGTGCACACATTCCCGACCGTCCTGCTGGGTGGTGCACCCGCTCTTCAGGTTCTTGAGGATTTACGACGTTTTCCTGTTGCTGTTCGACAAGTATTCGGGGAATATCCGCGTTCCATCGATGGCGGCGAGTACCGCGCGATGGCGGCGAGTGACCTGACTGGGTCGTAGAATCGTTTTCTCGATCCCGTGCGACAGAGCTGCAGATAACGAATCGCTGAGACGAGGCGATGGAATTGTTGCAACAGACTAGCACCAGACTAGTGAACTGGCTGCGTGAAATGACCGCTACGGCAAGGACTGCGCTGGCGGTTATCGCTTTGCTGTTCGTGGCGGGATTGGCTCTCTTGATCCGTAACAGCGAGACCAGGACAGATCATTATTTACTGGGCGGCAGGTCGTTTCAGCCTGACGAGTTAGCGCGAATCGAAACCGCTTTTTCAACAGCTGGTTTAAATGACTACGTTGTCCGTGAGAAACGGATTTGCATTCCGCTCAAACAACGCAACGAATATCTGGTCGCTTTGGATCGGAGTAACGCGTTACCTGCTGAGATCAGCGATGTATTTGATGAAGTTGCCAGAAACGATAGTTGGTTTGAATCCAGTGAACAGCGGAAATTAAAGATCCAGGCTGGTCTGGAAAGACAAGCCTCCCAGTTGTTTTCGGAGATGCAAGGCATTGAGCGCGCCGTGGTGAAATTTGGCGAGATGGATCACGGCGGGTTTTCAAGACGCTTGAAACGCAGTGCCACTGTCGCATTGCGCATGGCTGCAGGTGTTGAACTCGAGTTGCCTCAAGTCCGAGCGATCCAGAATTCTCTCACAGGTTTTGGCGTCGATGCAGCGAATGTTGCGGTATTTGACCTTGAGGGGCGAGTGACTTATCTGGGGCACGAGGATGCAAAACCTTCCGAGTCTGGCAGCCGACTGTATACTGCGGCGCAGGCATTACATGAGAAACGGCTCACGGCGAGGATCCGAAAGATGCTCGCGCAGTATTCCGGTGTGCAAGTGGGGGTGCATGTACAGTTGCGCAGCGACGAGGCATCTCAAACTGTCGTAGTTGCGGGGCAACAGAGGGTTGCAGGGCATGGCACGGCTCGTGAACGGGATGATGAACGGAGTGAGGGTCTGGTACCTCACGAACACCAACCGCAGACGCTTCGTCTGACGCGATCGATTTCCGAAGGTACAGAGCATTCACAGGTCACTGGAATGCGTTGGGTCCCTGATCGTGTAACCGCATCGATTAGTTTACCCAGGAGCTATTTTCATCGGCGGTGGCGTCACGACCAGCAAATCCATAGCCCGGCAGGAGCGGTTGGAAAACATGGTCCTACCGCGGGGGAGTTGCAAGGCGTACTGAAAGCAACTGCGGCCGAGATCGGTCCTCGTGTTGCGAACCTTTTGCCACCCTGCGCAAACCCGGCCGATCGACTTGCCCAAGTGGACGTAGGAATGCATCCGGACCCGAATCCAGCCGCATCGGCAGTTGCAGTGCCGCTAGCCTGGTATGTCGTGCATTGGGTGCAATTAGTCAGCTTGGCAGGAGCAGGGGTGTTCGTATTCTTGGTCTGGGGAGCCGTTCGGCAATGGGGTGTGACTCGGGATGCGGTGTTTGCCGGAACAACTGATCGACATGCCGGTGAGAAGTCATCAGTGATTGAGGCGGACAGCTACAGTAATGAGGCGGCAGGAACTAGCGGGACGGCACAGGTTGTCATGGAATTGGAGACGCGGATAGTCGCGAACCGGGATGCCGCGGTTCGGGTGTTGCGCAACTGGGTCGAGTCTGCGGCCTGATCATGCGGGGTCTTTAGTGACAGGGAGCACTCAAGGATGAGCAGCTCACACACATCGCTGCGTCGCGCGGCGATTTTGCTGACTAGTTTACCTGCCCGCGAATTAGACGCTCTGTTAGATGAGTTCGATGTAGCCGTGCAAACCAGATTGCGTAGTGCGGTCGAGCGATTAGATACCGTGCCGGATGATGAGCAGTGTCTAGTCATTGAGGAATTTCTGGCAGCCCTGGAGTCGGAAGTTCAGCCTGCAGGGGCCTCGAGTGAGGTGAATGCCGAGCAACTCGACCGGTGTGAAACGAGAGGTGGTGCGTCGAGTCGTACGAACACTGACGCGCCTCGATTCGGTTTTTTGAGCGAGGCGTCCACGGAGTCTCTGGCTGATCTGCTTGCCAGGGAACAGCCGCAGACTGTGGCTGTAGTTGCGGCACATCTTCCCGTGGAACGCGTCGTAGATCTGCTGAAACGCTTGCCATCAGATGTGCGCGCCAGCGTATTGCACCGTTTGGCTACATTTGACGAGGTCGACGCCGAATCGGTGCAGGCGATCGAACAGGAGATGGAACTGCTCCTTGCTGAGTCGCGGGCGACGTTCCCGGAGCCACCTGCGGGGTTGACGACTGTTCGTCGTATCCTGGCGGCGGCTGGCACACAGGAGTCTCTGCAGTGGGTCAATGAATTGGCAGGGGAGGATGGTGTACTTGCCGAGCACCTGGAGGGTGCGATGCCAGCTGAGCAGCCACCAGACCCGGGGAGTGGCATTAGCTCGAGTACCTCACCGCCGTGCAAAGCGGTGGATGCGGGCGTCAAGAAGGCCGCCGACAGACTGGCCGTGCAGACTCGCAAAGTGCTCGTTGAAGACAAGGCGGTAGTTCCTGAACCGCAACGGTCCAGATTACTTGCATTTCCAGATTTAGAACATCTGGATGATGCCGCCTTGGCACGTGTGCTGCAGGATTGTGATCCGCAGACCATCATGCTGGCTTTAGCCTGTGCGCGCCAGTCGTTCGTTGCGCGATTAGTGAAACAGCTTCCCGTGCGCGAATCTCGCGAACTGCAGAAACGTCTGCGCAGCGTTGGTCCGTTGTTGCTCTCCGACGTAGAAACCGCCCAGCAGCGGCTCGCGGAGGTGGCGAATGAGTTGGTGTCGCAGGGAGAGATTGCAGTGCAGATGAAAAGACATCTGTTGACGATGGCGTAATTGGGTGCGGGGGGCGTGGTTTCCAAAAACGGGGCTTGCAGTAGACAATGGTTGAAGTCATCAAGTCAGGGGATTTCGCGCAGGTTAGCGAGCGGTTGGCGGTATTTGAGTTTGCGGACCAGTCGTGGCATGTTGCAGAGACGCGGCGTGCGGCCCGCTGTGGTGCTGCGCGGATCTTGTGGTCGGCCCGTGCCCGCGCCACGCGTATTCGTGATGATGCCATGCGAGAGGCACAGCGTGTGCAGGAATCGCAAGTAGAGAATCGGGCGGATGCTGCCACTGACAGTTTGGTCAAGGCGGCGGCTGAGATGCGCCAGCAACGCGAAGTCTGGAAAGGTGATTGGGAGGCGAGGTTACTCCCGTTGGCGATTGCCATTGCCGAGCGACTTGTCCGTCGCGAGTTGAGATGTTCCACGGATATTCCATTGGCATGGATGCGAGAAGCGCTGGAGTTGGTTAGTGGTAATGGACCATTGCGGCTGCATGTGAACCCCGACGATTTTCGTGGCCGAGGAGGAAGCATCGAAGACCTGCTGAGGCAGCAGGGACTCACTGAAATTGTAGAGCTGATATCCGACGGTGAGGTGTCGGCCGGAGGTTGCCAGGTGGAAACTCCGTTCGGAAACATTGACCAGTGTTTGGAGACGCAGTTGAAACGTCTCGAAGAGGAGTTGGTTTGAGTGCTAGTGCGGTCGCCGCGAAACGCCAAAGCTGGTTGGCCGTGGATGCGTACTTGCAGTGACACGCGAAACATCCTCTGGTGGGGTTTGGGAGTATGAGGGATTGGTTGCAACAGGTTGGACGTGCGATTCCCAGTGCGATTCGTGGCAGCGTGATAAGTACTACGGGTATGACTGCCGAGGTTGCCGGATTTCCGGTTCCAGTAGGCGCCCAGGTCAGTATAGACCGTCTCTCGGGCGATCCGCTGGCTGCCGAAGTGATCGGTTTTCGTGAACAAGTTACCCGTATTGCGCCTTTGGGAAAGCTGGACGGAATTCGTTATGGCGCGCCGGTACGGCTGAGACAGACACATCGCAACCTGAAGGTTGGCCCCCTGTTATTGGGGCGTGTCCTGGATGCGTCAGGGGAATGTCGTGATGGGCAACCACCGCCGCGGCTGACGTCTCGTGTACAACCAGATCAAGTTGCGCCGGACACCGTCGATCGACAGTCCATCAAACGGCCATTATCGACAGGCATTCGTGCCATCGATACGTTTCTTACCTTTGGATTGGGCCAGCGAGTGGGGATCTTTTCTGGTGCGGGCGTCGGCAAAAGCCTGTTGCTTGGTACGCTGGTACGACAGGCCCAGGCGGATGTCGTTGTGGTGGCCTTGATTGGCGAACGTGGGCGGGAAGCCACTGAATTTTTGGAGCGCGAGCTTGACCCTGAGGTCAGGGCACGCAGCGTGGTCGTCGTGGCAACCAGCGACGAGCCAGCGATTCGGCGCGTCCAGGCGGCACAGACAGCAACGGCAATCGCGGAGTTTTTTCGCGATTCGGGCAAGCATGTGTTGTTGGTGATGGATTCCTTGAGTCGATTTGCCGCAGCACAGCGTGAAATCGGTTTGGCGAATGGTGAGCCGCCGACCACGCGCGGTTATCCACCGTCGGTGTTTGCCCAGTTACCGAAACTAGTCGAACGTGCTGGCTGTACGCACCGAGGCACGATTACCGGTTGTTACGCCGTGCTGGTCGAAGGTGACAACCTTAACGAGCCAGTGAGTGATTGCGTGCGCTCGTTGCTCGATGGGCATATCGTACTTTCTCGCGAATTGGCTGCGCGCGATCATTACCCCGCAATTGATGTGTTGGGCAGTCTCAGCCGTTTGATGCCTCAGGTTGCCACGCCGAGGCAGCGTGAGTCAGCATCTGCATTGCGGGACATGCTAGCGGTATTGGCTGAGTACGAGGACCTGATCGCGATTGGAGCCTATCGTCAGGGAACCAATCCGCGGCTTGATTCGGCGATTTGCTGCCGAGATGAACTCGATCACTTCTTGCGCCAGGGGCTCAGGTTGTGTGCGGAGCCTCGAAGAACCCAGGAGTGGGCATTCCGTATCGCGGAAAAATATCGTGCGGGCTGTGCACGTCCAAGTGTGGCAGCAGTGGCCGGCACCGTTCTGGAGCCAGAGAATTGAGTGCTTTTGTGTTTCGTTGGGAAACTCCATTGCGCATTCGTCGGCAGGAACGCGAGCAGCGACGGCTCCAATTGGCGGAGGCTTTGGAGCGGTGGCAGAAGACCACGCAGCGTTTAACGCACCGCCGTGATGCGAGGCGGTTGATGACAGATCGATTGCGAGGCTTGCGCCTGGCGGGACGCGTTGATCTTCATGCGTTGCGACTCCAGTACCAGCGGCGTGAGAGAATCGATCGGCAAATTCTGGTACTGGAGCAGGAGACCGGCTGTCACCACGAGCAAGTGGAGACCTGTCGGGGGGCGTTGTTGGACGCGGACCGCGCCGTACGGGTGATTGAGAAGTTGCGTCACCGCGAGGCAGAGCGGCGCCAACGACAGCAGCAGGAATCGGAAACGGAGCAGCTCGACCAGGCAGGCACCACCAGCTGGTTGGCAAGGTGGGGAGCAGGAGACGCTTAGTCTCATTTGGGCGGCTGGTTTACCGCAGCTCGAAAGTTTCCGGAAGCGGTGGTTCACTCTCGTGGCTTCCGTTATCTGGTCCGGCTAGTCCCCTTGCGGTCCGGTGTTGCGGCAGGGCGTTTGACAAACACGTCGCTGGTTCCCAACGCATGTGTGTTCTCGCCTGCGATGTAGACACGCAACTGACATGCACCACGGGCAGCGGCTGGGACTTGGAGTTCCACGTCGGACGTGCCGGCGGCGATGGCGAACTGCTGGCGCGACCAGGTTGGGAGATTGGCGGCCTGGTAGGCGCGGTCATAGTGGCTCAATGCTGCGGAGGTTGCGATATAAACCGGGCGTGTGGGAGCTGGATGGCGCAGTTGTCCACGGCGACAAACCAGTTCGACACTACACATCCCTGCAATTTCAGAATGGAGTTTCAGTGAGATGAGATTGCCGGACCGAGCCATCGTGGGCGCGTCGATGTGGATGTGGTGGGGCTGCCGTATGCGGAGGAGCGGATCACCCAGGAGGTTAATCAGTTGAAGGTGTTCTCGGCGTTCGGCAGCCAGCAATTCGGGCGAGCTCGCAAAGGCGACAGCCAACGCATCAAGTAATTGTCGTGTTGTGGCTTGCGATCCGTTGGTCGTCTTGGTTGGCGGTTTTGCCAGGGTGCGTTTTGCATGCAGCAGGATTTGCCCCAGTGTGGTGCGACGCTGTTGGAACAATTGATCCATCAGTCCGGTTGCCAATGCGGCCATCCCATAAGGCATCGTGACGCGCGTGCCACCCAGGACTGCGACCGGACCGTTTTTCGCTCTTAGCATCACTTCCCCGAGGCATTCCTGCGGGCCATCGAATGCCGCCGTGTAACAGGCCAGGAAGATGGCGATTGGTGCCGCGTGTTCGGGGGCCAGTCGGGTGACATCTTGTTTGCCAAAAATGTGATAGGAACGCCCGGGAACCTGGACTCGATCAAGAAAAGTACGCTGGCCATGTCCTATATAGATCCAGAACAGACAGCCTTCGTTAAAGCGTTCGATAACGGCATCGTCAAATCGCGATGGAGCAGGGCAGTAGGGGCTTTGCCAGCTGCCGTACGTCATATGCGTTGCATAGCTATCGGGTACCCCATCGGTAAGAAATTTGCGTGTTGTGAGTTCCAAGACGGAATCAACCAGGGATCCGAAGCCGCCCACCCCGGCAATCAAATTAATGCGTCTGCGCCATTCGCCATAATCGTCACTTGTTTCATATTCCAGTATTTTCGTCAGCATATTGCGGAGATGTTCCAGGTTTGCTGCTGGCAAACGGCCGATCGCCAAATCGGGAAGCTCGTCGTCGTCCAAGTCCGCGTACCAGTTGTCGGTGGCAATTTCTGGCTCCGACCCCCAGCGAACATTGACGTAAGCCTTGGCGAGGTGGGTGGGAACGTGGAGTGGATCGGTTTTTCTTGACGCGTCTCCGACGAGCAGGACGTATTGCAACCGCCCCGCTTTTGCCACCTGGCGGATGCTGGCGCGAATCTGTGAAGCTGTACCACTAGGGCGCACTGCGATCAGGTGTCCCTGGGCCTGGCGATGGGTGATCCAGGGACGCATCGCAGGCAGAAAATCGGAGGGACAGATTACTACCGTATCCGCAGACTGCTCTGGCCCATTTGCGGCTGCCAGAACACAACCCATTAGCAAAGACAGCATACAGCGGTCTCCCCATACCATGCCCGGAGTGGTTGCCAGGTCTCGCTGGTCAAATCGCGTGCCAGAGGTCGCTAGTGGTCCGTTACAACTCGATCGGCCGACCTGTGCGGGGGATTTTAGCGTGACGGCTGCGCGGGTCACAAGGTGAAATGCGAGTGCCGTGTCTCGATGCCAGTAGCGTGATTGCTTGTCGGCCGCTACGGGATCAGCTGTGACGCGTTCCTGGGCCCACTGAGCGCAACCAGTTCAATCACAACTGCAGTGCAGCCACACAACCCCAGGGCGGGGAGCAAGAGCGGGTGAAGGGAATCGAACCCTCGTATCAAGCTTGGGAAGCTTGTGTTCTACCATTGAACTACACCCGCGATGGCAGTGGCTCGACACACCAGCCCGCCCTGCGGCTGTTTTGCCGGCAGAGACGCGACACGTCTGGCCTCAGTGCCACTTGTTGAGAGCGCTGCACAACTGTGGGCCAGTTTAGCACATCCGCACTCGCTGACTACCACGGCTATAGTCACAGTTGTGCGGGTCGTTCGTCAGCCGTGAACACCTCTGGCAAATCGATTCAGGCAAGGGAAATCGGCCAAGGGAAATAGCAAGGGAAATGTGGTACAACACGGCGTTGCAGGGATCGTACCAGCGTTGCACGAGGAATCGACCGACATGGCAAATGACACCGCGTTTCAAATGGCCGCATCCAACATTCGCTTTGGCGCGGGGATCACCCGGGAAGTGGGGATGGATTTGCAGGAACTGGGGGCTCGCCGGACGTTGCTGGTGATCGACCCGGCATTGGTTGACTTGGCGACGGGACAGACTGTTTTGACGGCACTTCGCGAGGCGCAAATCGATTTCGATTGTTTCAGCGAAATCTCTGTGGAACCGACCGATGCCAGTTTTCAGCGCGCGATCGAAGTGGCGACGGCGGGCGATTATGATTCGATCCTGGCGGTTGGTGGCGGTAGTACGCTGGACACTGCCAAGGCAGCGAACTTGTATTCCACTTATCCGGCGCCCTTTCTGGATTATGTTAATGCGCCGATCGGTCGTGGCACTCCGGTGCCGGGTCCATTAAAACCCTTCATCGCAATTCCCACGACCGCTGGGACGGGGAGTGAAACGACGGGGGTCGCGATCTTTGATTTGATTGAGAAGAAGGCCAAGACGGGGATCGCAAATCGTTATTTGAAACCTACGTTGGGTTTGATTGACCCCAACAATACTGAGACACTCCCCGGCGCAGTTGCTGCTTCGAGTGGCTTGGATGTGTTGAGTCATGCCCTGGAGTCTTTTACAGCAATTGCCTTTACGAGTCGTCCCAAACCTGCCCGTCCAGCTGAACGCCCGGCGTATCAGGGCGCCAACCCGATTAGTGATATCTGGGCCTTGCGGGCTCTGGAGATGGTTGACGCATTCTTGCTTCGCGCTGTGCGTGACCCGTCAGATGTAGAGGCACGCGGACAAATGTTGCTGGCAGCTGCGATTGCAGGGATTGGTTTTGGCAATGCGGGTGTCCATCTTCCCCACGGTATGTCCTATCCAGTGGCGGGTATGGTGCGCGAGTTTCAACCTGCCGGATACGAGGTGGATCACCCGTTGGTTCCGCATGGCTATTCGGTCATCTTGCACACACCAGCGGTTGCCCGTTTTACCGCCCCGGCATCACCGGAGCGTCATTTGCGTGCGGCCCGCGCGCTGGGGGCCACGGTTGACGGTGTGAGACCCGAGAATGCGGGTGATCTGCTAGCCGAGCGAGTGGTTCACTTCATGCGAGAATTAGGGGTGCCAAACGGACTTCAGGCCGTCGGTTATTCCAGCGCCGACATTCCTGCTCTGGTCGAGGGGACTTTGCCCCAGCACCGCGTGACGAAATTGTCGCCGATCCCCGCTGGAGAAGCCGAACTCACCGGGCTATTTGAAGCCTCGATGACGGTCTGGGATTGAACGCGTCAGGTGACTTTGATTTCTATCGGCGGTGGCAGCACCCAACTCTTGTCGCACAGGACGCGTCAGGTAACGTTTGGCAGGCCCGCTGTGCACACGCGGTTTACTGGGGTTAAAGGGGTTTCCAGCGTGTCAGCGGAGCGTTGACTCGACATCCGGAAAGGATGGTTTATACTGGAAATCGAACCCCAGGAGCTGAGTGCTATTATGACGAATGAGCCGAATTTTCCGCCGATGTTTCGTATTGATGTGTCGGCTGATTCGAACAGTCAGGAATGTGCTGAAGACGTTGGTGTTGATGAAGTGATTGTCGCTTTGTTACGACAGCTTGTTGTGGGGCAGGAACGCCAGCAGAAAGTGCTGGAAGACCTGGCACAACAAACTGGCCAGGCTCAGAAACAGCGTTCCCAGGAATTGGGGCAGTGGAAAGAAGCGAACCCGGAATTAGCACGTAATTGTCGGCGCGCCTCGGAAGCACTGAGCCAGGCACAGTCCCAGTTTTTGTCCAATCTCACCGAGGAAATCGCGGAACAGGCAGATTCCCTGATGGATGGTGAATTTATGCTCAACGAATTTGTAGACCGTTTTGGTCCGCGGCTGGCGCATCTGAACGGCCTCTTACAGGCGCTTTCCCAGTTGAGTAGTGTTCCCGACGCCCACAATACAGCTTCCTGATGGAGTTGTTGTCGCCGGCGGGAAGTAGGCGGATGGGGTGCGGACAGGCCTCGCAGCCGCGGTTTGCTGCTCCGATCGATTTTCTGGATTCGCGCCACCGATCCGATTGGCAGTAAGGCTGGTCTGTTTTGCGCCAACACTGCAAAACGTTGCTGTTTGTTCTTCGTGCGCTGATTTCTCCAGGGAACAACTGCGGGGAACAACGCTGGCCGCTCGCGCCGACTAGCTTGTCTCGTGCAAAACGCTAGGATGACGGCTGCTGGATGACAGTTGCTGGTTATGCACGCATTACGGGAGAACAAGCTGTGAAGACGATGAGCACCATCGCCCTGGGGGCGTGGCTGGGTTTTTTGTTGGTCAGTGACCTGGGTACTGAGCCCTGTGCAGGCCAAGAGTCCACTGCGGCTTCGATTCGCGAAGACTGGTCAGATTGGCGTGGTCCGAGACGCGACGGCATTTCCCGTGAGACTGGCTTGCTGCTGGAATGGGGAAAACATCCTCCGCAGCGCCGCTGGCAACGGCCGCTGGGATCGGGTTATTCATCGATGACGATTGTCGATCGGCGCGTCTTCACCATGGCCGTAACTGCGGATGGAGAATTCGTTTTTGCCCTTGATGCCTCCAATGGCAAGACCCTCTGGAAAGTGCGATCGGGTGCCACCTTTGAAGATTCGTATGGCGATGGTCCCCGAGGTACACCTGTTGTTGATCATGGCCGGGTTTATGCGTTGGGAGCCCATGGCGATCTGCTGTGCTTGCAAGTAACTACAGGGAAAGAGGTCTGGCGTCGAAATATCCTCAAGGACTTTGGGGCACCAAATATTCGCTGGGGAATTTCTTCCACACCACTGATTGTCGACGACAACTTGATTGTTCAGGTCGGTGCGAAGACCGCATCGATTGTCTCGCTGAATAAGACGACGGGACAACTTGTCTGGAAGACGTATGATGACGTGTCTGGCTATTCTTCACCGCTCTTGATTCGGGTCCCCGGACCAGCCGGTCCAGTACCTCACGTGGTGGTTCATTGTGGTCGATCACTCGTCGGTATTGCCCCTTCCGATGGAGAGGTGCACTGGAAATTTCCCTGGCTCACGACCAATGATATGAATATTGCGACACCAATTTTTGATCCCAAACGCCGCTTGTTGTTTGTTTCCGCTTCACGCGATACCGGACGTTGTTCTGCCTATCGATTGACGGTGGCAGACGAGAAAATTCGCGCTGAGGAAGTTTACACCAACAAGCAGATGCGGAATCACTATAACGGATGTATCCTGGTCGGTGATTACTTGTATGGCTTCGATAATGCGATCCTCAAGTGTCTGGAACTTGAGACCGGTAAAGTCATGTGGGAAGATCGCACTGTGGGCAAGGGGTCTTTGCTGGCGGTTCAGGATCATCTGCTTGTACTTGGCGAAAAGGGTGAGATGGCAGTGGTGCTGGCAACCCCTGAGGAGTATGTGGAAAAAGGACGTTTCCCTGTCCTGCGCTCGCGTCGGGCCTGGACACCTCCCGCGTTGGCCCAAGGGCACTTGTACGTACGCGACCTCCAAGAGATTACCAGTATTGACCTGAACGAATCCGCTGGACGCTGAGCGGTTGGGCAACCTGTCATAAGTTATTTGTCCAGAGTTCTCGGAGTGTCGTCGATTTGGATCGCGTCATTTGCGCTATGACGGGCTCCCTGATCGCCCATGGAGTTCACTGTAGATTGTCCCCAAGGTGGCCCCTTGCAGTCTGATCGAGGTGTCTTGCACAAACACGCATTGACGAACCTGGCATGTCAACAAATCGGACACCGGACGAACCGCTTTTGAGCCCTCATTTGTTGGCTCAGCTTGAACGCCTGGAGTTGGTGACGCGCAAGATGTTTCGTGGCCAGATGAAAGGTGAACGCCGTAGTCGACGTAAAGGACAGAGTGTCGAGTTTGCGGATTTTCGGAATTACGTCCCCGGGGACGATTTGAGGTTCATCGACTGGAATCTCTATGCGCGTCTGGAGAAACTGTTCCTGAAGATTTTCATGGAAGAAGAAGATCTGCATTTTTACGCGTTGTTTGACGCCAGTGGATCTATGGATTTTGGCGAGCCAAGTAAGTTTTATTACGCCCGGCAACTGGCCGCGGCACTCGGTTTCGTGGGCCTTTGCCGGGCCGACCGGGTGAAAGTAGAAGCGTTAGGCGCCTCACGTCAGTTTCCAGGCTTGGCTCTGCGCGGCCGGCACAATCTGCCACGACTAGTCGAGTATCTGGACAATGTGGAAGCGAACCAGAATGCTTCGTTGGAACAGAGTATCAAGGACTTTTGTTTACGTAACACGGGCAAGGGGATTCTCGTGTTGATTACCGACCTGATGGACAAGAATGGGTACGAATCTGCTTTGCGGCTGCTGGTGGCTCAGCAGATGGACGTGTTTGTGATTCATCTTCTCAGCCCGGAGGAAATGGCGCCAGATGTGACCGGCGACCTGCGACTCGTTGATTGTGAGGACGCGGATGTGGCCGAGGTCACGATTAGCCGACCTTTGCTGGAACGTTATCAGCGGACCTTGGCGAGTTTCATCCAGCAGGCCCGCGAGTTCTGTACTCGACGCGGAATGGTGTACGTCGCCACCACGACAGAAAATCCTGTCGAAGATCTGGTGTCCAACTACCTGCGGCAACGGGGCCTGGTGCGGTGAATCCAGTACAGTTTTTCTCCCAACCATGGCTGAATGGAGCGACCTGGGTGGCGTTGCTGGCATTGCCCGCGGCGATCGTGCTGTTGTATTTCCTCAA
>CEUS01003428.1_pt1 | contig 48804 bp, 37 predicted proteins | sample 427031 | NCBI WGS metagenome assembly CEUS01 (sample SAMEA2622837, study PRJEB7988) | marine metagenome | biome: marine biome (ENVO:00000447); feature: marine epipelagic mixed layer (ENVO:xxxxxxxxx); material: "saline water (ENVO:00002010), including plankton (ENVO:xxxxxxxx)" | depth 140 m | reverse complement strand
AAAATACTTGTTCGCAAGTGGCCCGACAAGTTCGTGATATTGGCACCAGCTTCCCGGTTGAGTGTCTCCGTTGTGCGGTAGTCACGGACTACGACGTTTCCGCGATGTCGCATCGTTCCGTGAGTACCTGTCACATACCAGCCGCCCCAGCGTTTTTTGAAAGCCGTGCGGTGGTCAGTGGTATGCGATCCGGCGCCAAACAAGGATTGCCCCTGGCGGTCGACGATTACGGATCGCGCGACGGGTGCTGGAACCCTGAGAGTACGTGCTGATGCATGACAAAGTAGGCACTGTCCTCCATCACGAGAAATTTGAGGTTGCTTTTGTCGGTGTCGCGGCAAGGTGTAGAAAATGGCGCCTTGTTGCGCATCCATTGCTAGAAGTTCAATAAGGTCTCCGGACGGAACCCATCCTAGATAGGTGTCATCGTTGAAGTAAATTGCCCGCGGTTGTTGCGGCGAAATTTGTCGCTGAGCGCTAGTGCGAGAAAAGACAAGTAGTTGTGAAGAGACAGGTAGTTCTAGTTCCGAGAGCAGGGAGGGGAGGTAGCCTCGTTTGATGTCGTAGGAAAGCGAGGTGTGTTTTGCATCCAGCTGTTCTTGAAGTTGCGAAACACGTGTTTGAGATGGTGTCTCGCTGTAAGCGATGGGGTCTCGTTCGAATTCCAGCAGGCCTTGAGCATGCGTAGTAGGCAGTGGCCAGCACAGCAGCAGTGTGCACATTAACCAATAGCGATAGATCCAGAGAGTATTTCGACACCACATATGACCGATTGTGTACCCACGGAGATCAAGTTGGGACTTGGAAACATCCTCCGGGTAATGCGATTTCCAGCGGCGCATTGCGATAACCACCCGCGTCGAATGGGAGAATGGAGAATGATCGGGTCAAATCGCTGCAGGGCGAAAGGTGCTGCGTTCGGAGGACGATACGGTTGTCACATGTTACGCTAGAGACGATTGTTACGCCACGCACGGACCTTTTGCCATCACCATTGCATGGATAGGAAACGTCTTGCGGACGCGGATTGACTGGGTTTTGTCGGCTGGCTGTTGTGGCATCGGGGTTACAGGTGATTTGTTCCAGAGGGCGTTTGCGCAGCATGTCTGCCTCTGGAATCCTTAGAATGTCTGGTCAGAGATACCGAAAAGTTGTGCGGTTGTATGCGAACTGCCCGGAACATTTGGGGTGGAGTAGTCAACGGCACAATGTGGTCGGGATGCAGTCCAGTGACATGTTCATTTCACCTTCGTTGATGTTGTTGAGAAACCTCTCAGGGAAAGAAAACCGATGACTGGATTTCTGATGTGTGTTGGCGTGGAGTTGTGTTTTGCGGCACAGCTGGGTTTCTCTCCGGAGCACCCGATTCGTGTTCCCATGTTGCAGGCTGCACCACGTATCGATGGCCATTTGGAGGATTGGAAAGACCGGGCATTTTCTAATGGGTCTTGGGATATTCACCGTTTGCGATATACCCCGTGGTACGATCCCCAGCGCAACCGCTTGACCGATCATGGTGATGAGCCACGTCCGGAAGATGACCTGCGCGCGCGATATTACCTGGCTTGGGATGCCCGGTATTTTTACTTTGGAGCGGAAGTTACAGACAATGTGAATGATGTCGATGATCCGGCGCACGAAGACAAGAGGTGGTACTACAAAGACTGCATCTGTTGGTTTCTGGAAGGTCCGCGTGATCAACGCAGCGAACATTTCGGACAGGGTGACAACGCGTTTTGTTTTGTGATCGATCGTCGGCGGCCCAAGTATGCTGCCTGGTGGCGGCACGGGGCCCCAGGTCGCCAGTACATCGAGGAACCAATTCCACCATCGAGTGTCGATTACCACATTCGATTTAACCCTTGGGGTAGAGGAGAAGCTGATTTCGTTCTGGAAGCACGTGTTGAAATGGCATCTACACTCGGTCGCAGCGATCCCGCATGGCAGATGCCACGGACAGGTCACGAGTACGGACTTGAAATCGTACACACCGACCCAGATGGTGGAGATTACGGTGGGCATTTCATTATTTATGGAACCGGTGACGACGATGCTTCCTGGTCCCGGATGATTCTCAGTGGACCGCAACAGCCTGTGCAACGTCTTCCACAATGAGTGGCTCGACCGGACAAGCGTTAGTTGCTGAGGCGTGCGTTTACCCAATTTGCGTAGTCGCATTCGTCACCTCGGTCAGCGAATTCAACAAGCAATGCGATGGCATCTGCCTGTGCGACCGCAACTTTGATTGCCAGAGGGCGATTTGTTCCGCGCAGAATCGGGCTTGTATACGTTGATGTCCACTCGCCATCGCGTTGCAGAAATACACGAAAGATGACGCTGCCGCGATTGTCAGCCGCTTGATCGATTGCGATTTCTGATTGAAACCAGCGAAACTTTTGGTCAAGGCGGTACGTGATTCTGCTCGCGCTATGCATGCCGATCCCCTTGGCGTGGACGGTGCCAGCGCAACGCAAACGCCCACCGAGTACATTTTCATCCGTTCCTTGTGTCCATGACCTGCGCAAGAATGGGATGTGTTTGTAACTGGTTGGTTTCAGGTCAGAGAGAAACGTCACCCGAGGTGCGTGTGTCCGGATTTGCGTGAGTTGGCGGTGGAATGTTGTAGCTGGTGCCGACAACGTTAATCCCTCATTGACGTCTAATTGGATTCGGGTCTGGTCGGTCGTGACTACAGCTACATGAAGTTGACTCCCATCTGCAAAACCAAGAGAAAGTTGAGACGGTGCTCGTTGTTTGGGTTCAGTGTGTAATTCGCGCGCATCTTGCGAACGAAAAGTCAGTGCACTGAGGCGTTCGATTGGGATTGAAAAGGAAGGCAGTCGCTGTTCGGTCCGAAATTCAATGCGGCCAGTTGCGTTTGCGCGGGATGGATTCGCTGCTGCTACGTAGGCACCACGGAGCGTGTCCCCGTTTGTGAAGTATGCGGTGTCGTGGTTGGTGTTGTTTGACAGGATCTGTTTCCTGAAACGGTCCCGCGCCAAGGCATTGGCACCTGGGGCAAATACGATGGCCCGAACTAAAGAGTGTGGTATTTGGACTTCTGCGAAGACCTGTGAGTAGAGGGAAATCTGTGTGGCATTGATTCGGATAATCTCCGCCGTGAGCACACCTCCTCCCCTCAGATATACATATGGCTGGCGATGCTGGTCGGTATACGATCCCCAGGAAATGAGATCGCTTAGTGCGAGTACATGTGTAGCATCACCACGCCCCAGCTGGATCTGGTGATTAGGCAAGAAAGTCACCAGACGAGATTCAAAGGGTGCCTCTGAGACAGTCAACGTTTGCCGTGTTGTGTAAGTGTCTTGCCCGCGAACACTTTGAATGAGAAACGCAGCAGCGATGCAAGCTGTGGTATGTACGGACGACACGATTGCCTCAACTAGCGTTGTAGTATCGGGAGGAAGTTGTTTGGCATTTGAAGAATGATACAAGCCATCGCAGTGCCGTATTCGTTGCAGATTTGATCCGGCCAGCATCCATTGGGCTGTTGCCGTGTTGTCAATGTTTGGCAGAGATTTGGATACCAACGCGCCCAGCGTCGCCCTCCGGCGTGCCACATTGCCTGTACTGCGTAGTAATGGCCGTAACAGAAATACTGAACCTCGTCGGCCGTCTTTCTATCGGGTTGGAAGCGTTCAAGGTAGTCAAGGCTTCGCTCGATTTCCGGGCCCTCGTAGATCCCCGCGTTGTACAAAGCTACGACGCCTGCGGCACTACGAGCAAAGGCACTGTCGCCTCGGTCAGTGAGTTGGTAGTTGTAGCCACCATCCGGGTTGTGACATTCTCTGACGTACTGAGTGCAGCGAGTGATCGTGTCCTTGGGTACGTGGATGCCAGCGTTGCGGGCGGCGCGCAGAGCCATCACCTGGCAAATGGTGACAGATAAATCCGCGTCGCGACTACCAGGTTCATAACGCCATCCGCCTTCCGGATTCTGGCTTTCAATAATCAGACGGGTAGCGGAGATCAGAGCTGAACGCACCTTTGAGTTTGCGGTCATTCCATATGTCTGGGCCAGGAACAGAGTGGCAAACCCATGGCCATACATCCGCCGCTGATCCTGAACGCCTGGTGCAGTGATGAATCCGTCTTCTCTGGCGTTGCGAAGAACAAATCCAAGACAGCGTTCGACTTCTCGTCCGAATGGTCCTCGTCCTGGTGTGCTCCCGTGGGACATAAACGCCAGCCCGCACAGCCCGGCAACTGCTACGCCGCTTCGATACCCTCGGTTGCCAAAAGCGCCGCGGTCGTTTTGTTGATGTTTGAGATAATCGAGGCCTCGTCGGATCGCTTTTGATACAGGCAAGGGAATCGGGGGAGTGGTGAGTGTTGGCTGAACTGGTGATTGCGTGATGCCCGTCCGCGCTCCAGGAAAAAGCAGTGTAGTTGACAGTAACAGGCACATCAGTGTGCGCAGGAGTGTCGTTCGAAATACGCTGTGGCGACGGTCGAGCGTCTGGCGACCATACTGAGATCGGTTGTGGGTGAATGTGTAATTGCAAGGCATCATGAACAAGTGGTCTTTCGGAGTAAAAGCCGATTGGCCACGTTTGAGATGGAACACGGAATACGTTTGTAACGGTGTCTTAACTGAAACATCATCAATCGGTTGTTCCGGGCGTTGTTTCTTGAGGTGTTGTGGAAAGACGTTCGTAGTAGGAATCTACGAGCGGTTGGTATTTGGGTACGACTTGTTCGTTGAATATGTTCCGCAGGCGGTCCCGAACTTGCTTCGGGAGAGAGCCCCATAATTGCTTTTGACTTACTGTGCGAGGTTGAGATTTCACTGGAGCAAGATCATCCTGTGAGACTGCTTTTCTACTGTTGGGTTTCGCACCATCGTTGCCGGGAAGTTGTTGCTGGCGAGATAGGGCGGGTGGAACTCCCTGGCCCGGAGGCGTGTTGCCTTGTTGCGTCAAGTTGGGCCCGGTGTGTCGCAGCAACTGCTCCAGATCGGCCAGAATGTCTTTTTGCATTTGTTGTGTCTCGTGCAAAATGCTGGCTGGTCTCAGGCGTGCTGCGACTGCTTGCATGCGCCGGCCGACTCGCGTTAACAGTGGAGCGTTGTCACCGCTGTCGGATCCTGCCACGGGGTAGGGGTGAGATAGTCGCGACGGCCCTGGCACCTCGCTTGCCGCGTCGTTTGACTGAGGTGATGCATCATCCAGCAGTTGCTCAGTCAATGAAGTTGGAGATGCACGTTGTGAGGGTTGTGGGGACTGGGGTTGTGGGGACTGGGGAACCGCCCACGCGGTGCCAATCAGGAGGACAATTGCGACACAGCAGCACCGGTTCGATTTTTTGCGCAGGGTCGTAGTGTATTGTTCCAGGGTAATGAGAAGACCGAGTCGTATCACAACACTGGTCCCTGTAGAGTGAGTCGAATCTGGGCAGCGTGTTGCTGTTGCTGGTTGGTGATCGAGGCCGTGGCCGTGGTGGTGGCGCTGAGTCATCGCTGGTGAATTACAAGTGAGTGTGCTATCGGGATTACTGTGGGCGAGATGGCGTGTCGTCGACGTCTAAGGATTCGCTGGCTGGTTCTTTCGGTGCTGGGACGGAGTGTTTGCTGAGTGTGAGAGCTAATGCACCAAGCTGTTCTTGAGTTGCGGCAAGTTCTTTGAGTTGCTGAGTTTCCAGCTCGGTTAATTTTCCTTGGAGTCGTTGACGTGATGCGAGATGGGCGGTCTGCTCGAATACGGCTTGTTGCCAGGATTTCAAGAGGCGTAATTGCGCTCGCCTGTCATGGGCGGGCTGGGGCGCGTTACGCGTTTGCGCGGCTGCAGTGCTGGCTGAATTGGAGGCCGCAGAGGGACCCGTTGCGGTCAGTCCGGTTTCCATGGCGGCGATCATCTCTGCGAGACCACTTAGGATCTCTAGCTGTGTCTGTTCGGACGATTGCATCTCGTAGACAGATGCCGTTGGCTTGAAATACGCTGCCACGTGTGTCATTTGGTTTGTGATACTTTTCAGGCGTGCTGAGAAAATCAGTGGGAGAGAAGAATGCTCTGCACCTGTGTCCTGCAGCAGTTTGCGCTGAGATCGTAGAAGCGTTGACAGCATGGCTTTCTGCTGTTCAGACCAGGGGTGTTTCGGGGCACGGGATGACACCAGGCGTCGAGTTTGTTTCAGGATCTCTGTTTGTTTGGTGTGACTTTTCCGTAACGACCGATGTAGTTCTGTAGCCCAGCTGGTCGCTGCAAGACGCGGTGCTTTCTGGAACGCTTGTTGCAGTTCTGTCTCGGCTTGTTGCAAGAGCTGGATTGTCTTTTCTGCAGTACGTTGTGCGTGCATTTTCTCGGTCAGATCCAGTGCGTCGCAGACTGCTTGCATTTGGTCCGCCGCACGAGAGAGAGTTGCGCTGGGTTCAGTAATTCCGGATTGTCCGATTTGTTGTCCCAGCGCGCGTGCGCTGCCAGCCAGGATTCGCTGGGAAGTTGACAATGTTGTCAGCGTTGCCTCAGAGCTGTCCCCCAAGCGGTTGGTGATGTCTTTCTGTTGTTCTTTCAATTGGCTCAGTTGTTGCGTGAACTGTTGGTGCACTCGCGGTGTGTTCGCAAGCTGGCGGGTTTGTTCCTGCAGCAGAAGCTGGACCACTTCCTGAATTCGCTTCAATGCGAGTTGTTGCTGCCGCGCCGACCGTCCCAGCTGGTTTTGACGTAAAGCATCCGAACTTGCCAGCAGCAAGGTGTCGATCCCATGCCCTCGAGCCGTTCGCAGTGCCTCTTGCAGCGCAGTAGATGCGGAGCCTTTTGCGCTGGTTGATGTTCGATAGATTTGTTCCATATTGACGAGCAGCCGCTGGTAGCGGTGTACGATTTTTACCTGTCGCCTGCTGAGACCGTAGATTTCTTCTCGTTCCGTGTATTTCAGAGAAGAGCTGGCATTTTCCAAGAGGGTTCGTTCACGTTGACGTATCGCCTGGATTAGTGCGGTTTGTTGCTCCATGATCAGTCGCAACTGGAGTGATAGCTTGAGGTAATTCTCGCGTTGGACAAACTCACTGCGGATGGAAGTCAGTAATTGAATGATCGCTTTCTGGTGTTGCTGCGCCTGGTTCAGTAAAGCGGCCGTGTTTTGGCGATTGTTCTTGGCGGCAGCTGCTTTGATCGCAGTGAGTAGAAGGGTGCGGATCGCAGGAAGGTTCTCTGCCGTTATTGTGCTGATCCCCGTATGCCATTGTCTTAGCCGCTCCGAGGTTTCCGGGCGCGTCAGACGATTGACGCGTATGTGGCGTAAGATGGTTGTGATGTGAGTATTCACGCTTCCCTGATTGCCGTCGAGTTGGCTGGCGATTTGCCGTTGTCTCAATTCGATGCGTTGCAGCTCATTTCTATTTGCCGCAGGTTTCTTTTCCGAAGTCCCGAAGATGTTCTTCAGTATGTCGAGCTGGCGATGAAGATCCCGTTGAGAAGCAAGTGCTTTATTTAGCTTTTCCAATACCTCAGTGCGTTGAAGCCGAATCAACTGTTCGAGTTCAGCGATTGAAATAATGGTGAGGCGAATCGCCGTGCTCTGGCCCTGCTGGGGAAGATAATCTGTTGCGATCGCGTTGCAGGTCAGAGTGTCTCCTGCTGCAAGTTGCGCAACGGATGCCAGATTCAATGTATGGGATAGTGTTCGAACGTCTGCCGAACTCCTGCCGGATTCAAGGTTAGCCAGTGAACGACTGGCGGCATCGGCCGAGACCTGGGGTGGGCTGCGCTGCAGAAACACTTTCTCTACTGAATGTGTGTTGCCGTTACTCTGGCACTGCAAATAGATATCGCGGACTGCCAGATCTTCTTTGATGATTACCTGCAAAGGTAATTGTGCCAAGGCAGTCACCCGTAGATCCTTGACAGTGGTCACTAGTGTTACGTTTGGAGGCTCATCAGGAATGGCGTGAAGTGAAAATCGTGTATCTGCACCACCGCGAATATCTGTTTGGTCAATTAGCTCAAACCAGAATGTTCCTGTCTGCTTTATAGTCCAGGGGAGTTCAGAATTAGCGGGTATGACGAAAACGTGTCGTTCCTCATCGAGGTGGGTCCAGATGTCGAAAGGGAGGTCATGCGCTGCGGATCGTAACGACACATTCATCAGAGGTTTGTTGGAATACGCACCGATTTCAATTCGTGTACCAGCTAACGCGCGGATGGTACGATCCGCTGGCTGGACTGGCCATCCCGTATAGGCTGGCGGGTGGAGACGTAGCAGAAACGACTCAATTCGCGGTGGTTCAACCACGCGAACAGTTGACCAGTCCATTGTGTAGTCGTCACCACCTGTTGCGCGAAACTGTACAGGCTGCGTGATGTTCTTTAACTGAAACCGTGCAGGACCTGTCTTGACGTCGAGTGTTTCTGTACGGAGTTGCGCCGACTTGTCGCCAGCGTATCTGTACTGTAACGCGACTTGCGACGGCAATGAGCCGTTACGATCGATCAGGCTTAATTCCAGATCCTGGCCATGTGCGACCTGCTGCGGCGGGTCTTCGAACTGCAGCATGTGTGCTCTTGGCCATTCCGCCTTGCTCCAGGGAACGAGTAGGCGTTTCATGGCGAGGTGTGACGTATGGAAATGGGTCAAACACGTTAGTATGGCGGGTAGCATGAAAGCCGCGACAGTAAGGGATGCCCGTCGTGACCTGGTGTTATCGACGCAGGTGTCGATATTGATTTCGTCCAGCATTGAGGCGGTTTCCTCGATCACCGCGTTTTGCAAGTCAGTGGTTTGTTGAGAGGAATCGAGAAACGCCAACGTGCTGGAGAGACGATTGCGTAAAAGGGGTGTGCGCGTTTCTATGAGGCGGGCGGTGTCGACGAGAGTTGGTGCATAGGCAAACGTGGGCAACAACAATCGTGTACTGCCCCAAATCGCGGCGAGTAGAAACAGGATCGTACTAGTAAATCGCAGCCCTGGATCTTGCGATCGAATCAAGAAATCGGCGAATCCAAGGAGCAGAGTCGCTCCCAGCATGAGCGCCAGATAATTACAGAGAGACTGTACCCACAATTGCCGCTGCACCTGTTGCTGAACCGAGGTGACGGCCCGCTTTAGACGCAGCGCACAAGATTTGCTTGCTTGGACTCGATCCATAATGAAACGTCTACAGTCACATCAAGGGAAGTGCTGGTGGCAAGTGGGTCCGCCATTGCACCTGATGTCGGTTCAGTGGGGTCGTGGAATCTTTTGACGTGTAAAGGCGGTAGACATATTGCGATAGCAGGTGGCGGCGGCTACGAGGGGGTCATATCCCGGCTGTCTCCAGACGGCACTACTGACCTCGCAGCAGACGTCGCCGCGATAGCCGCCGCGGAAGAACATCGACAGAAGCCGGTCATAATCCATATTGCCGCTTTCGCCGGGTAACACAAATGTTGTGGCAGTTCCCTTCTGGATTGTGTCTTTCACCGCGATGTGCGCAGTATAGGGTAGAGCTGTCGCAACAGTGTTTTCAAGATTCATGTTGCGAAACGCGTAGTGGCTGTAGTCGTAAACCATTCGGATGCGAGATCCTTTTCCCAGTTGATCGATGAGCCAAATTGCTTCTTGGGGACGAGACATGCCGCCGCCGCGGTGAGGTTTGATTGCAATTAAGGCATCTTCTTTTTCAGCAAGTTCTTGCCAATCAGCCAGGCGTTGTAAAAAGAGATCTTTTACCTGATCCCATTTTCCACTTCCCAAAACCGTTTGAATGAGGGGAGGTGTTTCGGGAGCGAGTGCACGTCCCAATTCGACTACTTGTTTAAGACGTTCCAGCCCTGTTCGATGTGTGGCATCTTCTCTTGACGGATGCAGGTTTTCCATTAGAGCGGTCAATGTCAACCCTTCGGCGTCGAGTCGTTTGCGAGCCTCTTGTCGGCGTGTTGGTGACATGTTTGCGGGTGTCGCATCCCAGTTGGGAGCGGTCATCAGCTCCAGTCCGTCGTACCCGATTTGTGCTAACGTTTGGATTGCACGTTCCAGTTTCAACGTTCGCATACCGTAGGTGCCAAAACTGAGCGTGATGTGATCCTGGAGTGTTGCGGACTTCACGGAGCCACTTCCAGAAACCCCCAGGCCAACAGCTGAGGCGATATGTAACAGATGGCGACGGGTGATTGGCTTCATGAGATTGCTCCGGGCAGTTTCAGATTGTCAGATCGCACCTCGATTTGAGTGGACCGCCAGCCAAATTTCAAGCCACGGTACGGCTTGGGCTAATGCGAGAGGCTACAACAGCAGCGTGCTTGAACTTGCCTTAATACGTTGCGACAGCCGGTGGCAGCCTGGTATCTGCGTGGCAGCCGATACTTCTTCTGGGCTAGGGAAGCGTTGAGGTTCGATGAGGCCAATCGTAGGTTATTCGCATGGCACGGTTGACGACGCCCGTAATCTCAGCACAGCTTACGGGCTTGTGCAAAGTCGAAAACGCGTCTAGTTGACGGGCTTCTTCCGCCAACTCGTCATCCATTTGTGCCGAGAGAAGGATACACGGTAGCCCTTGGCCGAGTTGTTTGACCTGGCGAATCGTTTCCAGTCCACTCAGGCGCGGCATATGCATATCGAGCACGATGAGGTGTACCGGCTGAGTATCGATGATTTCTAACGCTTCTTCACCATCACTGGCGAGTAATGTATGAAACCCACGCGGTTCAAACACCGACCGTAACGTCTCACGGAAGCCACGGTCGTCGTCCGTGATCAGGAGAGAAGGGGTTTCCAGTTTCACGTGAGGGTCCTGCTGGAAATCAAAACATGAACCAGTCACACCACCCTGTAATGCATCGAGTTACACCACTTGGGCGTTCGCCGTGTATGCTTGCCTGACGGAAGTAGCCTCTATGCACGATTCTTCAATCTCACAAACACTACTTCTAGCAAAATCAGCTTAATCATGAAAGTCAAAACAGAATTCGTCGGGTCCGCAACACGAGGTTTGTGGCGGATGTGGTGTGGTGTTGCGCGGGGCGCGGGACGCTGTGTTTACCGACCGGAATCGGCAGCTCCTGCGAGATTGTCCTTCCCAGTGAGCTCGATAGAAAACGGCCAGTAGCAGGCAGCCAGATGGCAGCCTGCTAACCCGTTACGCAGGTGGCCGTTATAATAGACCTGTTGTCGCAGCCCGCTTGCGTGGAACACTCAGAGAGATGGTTGCTGTTGGGGCCAGCGTTTGCATGAAGGCTTCCACATAGAACTAGCGGGCATTGGCACATTGGTTTGTTGTTTCAGATTGGGCACGCCTGCAGAGTCTGAACGTCGATGGGTATTCGCTTTGTTTGTGAGTCCTGTAACCGCAAGTTGCACGTCAAGACATTCTTGGCGGGCAAGCGAGGGATTTGTCCGCACTGTGATGCGCGCGTAAGAATTCCGGAGATAGAGGATTCATCGAGACGGACGCAAGTGACTGAACAGCACGTCGCAAACGGTGCTGTAACGCATGAGAACGGCAGCAACCTGGCAAGTGACGTAGAGTCCGTATCGGTTGTTCCCAACGTTCGTGATGTGAGTGCCGGGGAAGTTTCTCAGCAACACCCGCAAGCGATTGGTCCACCCGTTTTACCGGCTGCTCCGAATCCACCTGTCGCGAAGGACATAGACCCAATCAACGAAGCGCCGGCTGCAAACTGGTATGTTCGGCCGCCGTCAGGAGGACAATTTGGTCCGGCGAGTGGCGAGGTCTTGCGGTCGTGGATTCGTGAAGGCCGCGTCACCGCCGATTCGCTAGTCTGGCGAGAAGGTTGGGAAGATTGGGTTGCTGCGGAGACCCGGTTTTCCAGTTTGAGCACGCGTCCTCAACTGACTACCAGCGAGCCTGTGTGGGCGGGCCCGCAGTCTGAGCCAGGAACCCAGCAAAAGAACGGGAGCCATACGTCAACACGCACTCGACGACAGCAGTCGAGTTCTTCGGCCAGTGCAATTTTTGTTACCCTCCTGCTGATTACGTTAGCACTATTGGGTATCCTAGTAGCAGTGCTGATGAATAGTTAGTTGTTCAGAATATTCCCCGGCATTTGGCCTTTGCGTGAAAAAATCGTTTCAGGTTAGCGCCAAGCCGTTTTTTGCGAGCACGTTGAGGAACATCCATTATGAAACGTCTACCAATATTCTGCTGCTTCGCTCTGGCGGCAACCATTGCCGGGTTACCTGTAGCAACGAGTGCTGCTGAGAAAACTGATGTGTTGCTGGCAAAAGGGAAGGTTACGCTGAAAGTGACTGACAAGTGGGTTCGCAAGAAACCCAAGAGCCGAATCATTGAGCATGAATTTGCCATACCAGCAATCAAGCCGGATCGTCAGGATGGCCGCCTCACCTTTATGGGGGCCAGTGGTGGCGTGAAGACGAACATTGATCGCTGGAAAGGCCAGTTTCGTAATCAGTCGCGCAAGCCGAAAGTTGAAAAGCACAAAGTCTCTGGCCAAACGGTGCACTTCGTGGATGTCGTGGGGACGTACTCACCACCACCTTTCACCCGCCAGAAACCGATTCCCAAAGCACGGATGTTAGGTGCGATTGTTGAGACGAAGAAGTACGGTTTGCAATTCATCAAGCTGTATGGTCCCGAAGCGACTATCAAGGCCAATGAAGCAGCGTTTAAATCGATGCTGAAGAGTCTCGTGGTGGCGAAGTAGTCGGTACTCCGAGAAAACGCGTTGGTGCCTTACCAGGGCGGACCTTCCTTCTGGTTCTGGAGGGATGTCGTTAGACGGCGGCCCAGGGATGCTCTGTTTGGGTGCGCATGGAGGGATACTCCAAGTCTGGCATTGACTGTGCACATCTGGTATTGCGTGGTGCCCAGCCCCTGCGATCTTCGTTCGTCAATGCCCTGAGACCTGTGGGGACCGTGTTGGTCGCCTGGCGGCTACGATTTCAAACATCGGTCTTGACGGGAGATCGCAATCCTGGCAATCTCCGCGCCCGGTCCGCTTCCAAAGGCGGGGGATGAATCATGGGCGTTAATTGCGGATGACATGCCGTGGCTCGAAGAATTTCAGCGTTCTTTGCTATCACGATGGCCCTCTTGCACATTGGTTGTGGGGCCCCGACCGCTGATTCCAGTGCAAAAATACCGGCGAAAAAGGCCGACCTGGTGGAATCGCCACAGGCCGTCGCTGTGGATTCTCCTGGACAGGCAGTGAGTCTTTTCCTGGAGGCACTACGAGACAGTGACGAAGCACGTACTGTTAATTTGATGACCTCGCAGGCTCGTAAAGCGGTAGATACGAGCGATCGAGTGAGTTTTGGATTGCAGGACACCCAGGGAATTGAATTTCAAGTTGGTGAAACTCGGTACTTGCCGGGTAAGAATAAAAGGGCTCATGTGGATGTCTGCTGGGATGGTACGGATGTCGTGTTTGCTTTACGCGAACAGGAGAGTGGTTGGCGAATCGCCGGATTTGCAGCCCCTTTAGTACCCAATGGACGCCTGGAATACCTCAATTTTGAGGATCCCACAGAGATGCTTGCTAAGATCAGTTCGCCCAGGACAGAGACCGTATCATCAGACACGGATGTGAGGAGCCGGTTTGACCGAGTGGAGCAAGCTGACGCGCGTGACCGTGATGCGGCGGGTTCACGCAGGTGACCGAACACGACCTCTTGGTCCACGCGTTATTGTGGGCTCCGGTCGAGAATACAGTCTGGCCGCACAACGCCACCGGCGGCTTGGTTCACCGCTGCAAAACGACGGTGAGCATGTAGCAGAGGCTCTTATCGAGTTGTGTTACCCGAAGCGATGTGCCGCGGGCCATCTCTTGGCCAGGGCCCTGTGTTATCCCCGCTAAGACTGGCCCTCGAACCATACTGGCGCGTTTAGGCGCACAGGTGTATTGTTTTAATACATTCTGGGGAGGCCGGACCGCTGAGAGAGCGAACGATTACCGCGAATGTATGGTTTTTGTAGGTTTGCTACGGAATCATTGCGTGTGCTGTAAGTAACTGTATTGATAGAACTTATCGCCGGTTTTTTGGTTTAGTCTGGGCTGCTTTTTGGCAGAATTTTTCCTGTGTGCATATGCTCTGTACGCGGTTGGCACTGGGTTTGCTTTTTGGGCGTTTATCGGAACAAGCTCCTGCACTTTTTTCGGAGGAGATAGAGAAATGGCCAGAATCAAACGCGAAATCAGTCAAGCGGAAATTGCCTGGAAAACAGCCCGCATACGTTCTGGGTGGTCCGAGCGTGAACATCGCAAACGGGCGGGGATGGTGCTGCAGCGTTGGTTACCGCCGTTAGTCGCGCAGATTGATATTCCGGACGAAGATCAGGCGTGGTCCCAAATCCTTGAATCTTATTGATTTGCTCGATCGCAGCCTGGAGCGATAAAGCCGGCCTGGCGATAAACAAACGCCCGTTCGTTTGCGTATGCTCGCTATCTGCTTTTTCGCCGTAGCATGACGCGGCCGTTCTTGATCGTGATGTAGGATCAGGAACGGTCGCGGCGCTGTCTGTCCTAAGGCCCGTAGTTACGGCGAGGGCTGGATGCGTCACGGCAATTGTTCTGGGCCAGCGAACGGCGGTGGATGTGGCGGAAGTCGGGACGACCGTTGCTTGAGCCCTGCTATCGTGGGAGAACGAATGTGCTCAGGTCTGCCTTATCGGACTTGCGATCGTGCCGGCTCTCTCAACTAAGACACGCCAGCCGGATTAAAGTATTCGGGCTCTGCACCTGCTTTCCACTTGATGTTGCAGCCGATACTGGGGATTTGTTCCATGGTGAGGGAGTCGCCCTTGAGCACTGCATCAACAGCGGCTTGCAGGTCGGATCCGGTAACCTCGATACCTGAGTCTGGGCGACTGGAGTCGAATTGCCCCCGATAAACGAGGGTCTTGTCAGCGTCAAACAAGAAGAAATCCGGGGTGCAGGCGGCGCGGTAAGCAATCGCGACTTCCTGATTTTCATCGAATAGATAGGGGAACGTGTAGCCCTGTTGCTCGGCTTCGTGGATCATCTGTTCGGGTGAGTCGCCAGGGTGGCTGGAAACATCGTTTGAGTTGATGCCGATCAGTGCAACTTCTTTGGTCTGACAATCACGTGCGAATTGCGCTAACTGCGGCGCAATGTGTTTAACGAAAGGACAGTGGTTGCACATGAAGACAACGATGATTGCTTTGGCAGAGTCAAAGTCTGTCAGTGAAACTGTTTGACCATTGACATTGATCAGCGAGAAATCGGGTGCAGTTGTTCCCAAAGGGAGCATTGTACTGGCAGTCTTGACCATCGATTATCTCCATGATACGTGACGGTATTGGCGTTGGTGATTTCTACTAGAGCCTGGAACATGAATCATACAAATCGATGTTTCTGGATGCCAGCCGCGAAGCCACTTTGCGTAACTGCTGGGCCTGCTGCTTGTATCACGCGATACCAGCAAACAGGTGGTTGCCAGGTACTTGCACGCGACAGATGAAAGTTGACCTTGGGTCAAGGAAAACAGCGTTTCACGACCGGACACGCGGCATTCACAGCAGCAGGTTAAGCAGCTGAAGTCCGTGTCGTGGAAACCGGTTGTTGACGGCCCCATAGAACCAGGATGTCGTCTAACCAGCGATCACGGCTTGGCTGTGAAAGGGGGGCGAAGCCAGCCACTTCCAGGGCAGCCGATAGTGTTTTTCCGGTGAACATGGTGAGGTGGTAACCGACACGAAATCCATTCCATTCACGACCGTGACGTCGGTGCGATGGTCCCCAGAGCTTAGGCACTTTGATGACTACGATACCACCTGGACGCAGGATACGATGAATTTGTTGCAAAACGGCAACTGGATCCGGGACGTGTTCGAGTACGGCATCCATGGTGACGACATCAAACGCGTCGTCTGGAATCTGGGCATTTTCGACAGTGGAGCGGATTACCTGGAATCCTGCGGATTCCGCCGCATCAGCGGCTCGATCTGAAGGTTCCAGTCCCGTGCAATCGTAGAATTTGGAAGCTTCCTTCAGCAAGGAGCCAGTGCCGCAGCCGATGTCCAGCAAACGCCCGGAGGGCATGACTTTCTGAGTTTGCCGAATCAGGCGGGATCTTGCGTTTCCGAACAGGCTGTTTTGTATCCGGATACGAATATGTTTGAACCATACATTGCGATAGATTTCTTTTCTGTGCGGGGACCACCAGTCGCCTGTTTCGGGCAGCTGCTGCGCAGTCGGGATAGGATCGAGTAACGCGATCCCGCACTCACAGGCCCAGAAAGCAACTGGGATGGTTGCTACATTACGAAGATGGGCCGGATCCCAGTGGTGGAGCAGACGAAAACGGGAATGGCCGCAAACGCAACAGGTTCTTGTTGGAGATGCTTGATCAAGTTCCAGTGCGGTGTTTGCGTTTTGAGGGCTGGCTGAAGCCATGAAGAACTCCTGCGTCAAAGTGCGCAGGAATGTACCGGCCGACTAGCCTCGAAGCAATGTCATTTCCAACAAGCCGAATCGACATGTCGTGGCTGCAGGGAGCAGCGATCCGGAGTGATGGCGCAGGGACCTCGCGTCATTCTCTAGGATGTTGTGAACAAGCACAGATGGGCGTGAAAGTTGGCCCACAGACGCCTAGAAATTACGATCCCGTCCGTCAGCCTTGTCTGCTTGCATCGCGGCAGCTTCTTCGGCCAGCGGGAATTCGGATCCTGGAGCGAAGTATTGGACATCATCTTCGTGGTAGTAAGGGCTGGGCAAAATCTGTCCGCCGATATGAGATTGGCAGCCTGTACCGACGGTAGCCACGACGAGGCTACATCCCCAAAGGAACGTTTTCAGCCGTCGTTGTGTTTGTTTCGCGCTCATCCCTGATCTCCGTTGTGCCGGGCAGGTTTATTGTCCTGCCGCAAATCGGGTGCAAACGATATGCTTGCAATAATCGGTGTAATCGTCGCAACCGTTATCGTCCTCCAGGTACAAGGAGGTTGAATATTATCCCCACTATTTTTGGGGTTACCTCACCTGGCGGTCTGGAGTGAGTTATGTTTTCTCGCCTAGTTTGCCGCGATTGGGTATTGTGAAGCGCGAAGGTCACTCCCAGAGGTGGTCTTGCCAGGTTGAGGCCAGAAGGAAGACTGCTAGCAATCAAGTCGCTTTTTTTCGGAGCGGTATTGGAAAGGGTGCGCGAGGCGGCTCAACAGTTGGGGCACGTCTGTACAGCGGACCGGTACAAATGCTCGCTCAAAGGGATGTTTTCAGACATCCTGCGGCGGGTGGTGTGTTAGTCCCGTGATATCTTTTGGTGAGGACCGAGCATGGTTACCGGCAGGCTGGCAGGTAAGCGGCAGTTGCTGCTGAATAAAGTGTTTCCCGTCTTGAGTCTGGCAATCCTGGCTATAACTGGGTGGGAGACAGTGGTCACTGCGCAACAAAGTGACCGCGCCAGGCCGCGAGCAGATTATCTTATGTCCTGCGAGACGTTTGCGGACGGTGATTACCGACGGGCCTTCAGAGGGCTGAAGTCATCATCTTATTTGCAGGCGCCGAATCGCTGGATCGATTCCATCTGTATCTTTGCCATGCAGGGAGAATGTCTTTACCAGGTCGGTGACACGTCGGCCGCACTGGAGATGTACAACGCCGCATTAGATCTTTTTACCAAGTACCCTGACTGGATGCGGCGGATTCGTTTCCCGACTCAACTCAACCCGTTACGCCGCCAGATTAATCCGGCGATTAATTGGGGTACCAGTCGACGCCGTTCGGTTCCCGTACAGCTGCCTGAATCGTTGCTCAGTTATCAGTTGAACCAGGCGATTCAGGGAAATCAGATTCTGTTGGGAACACCCGATGCGCGCCCCGTACGCGCAGCTGAGATTGTCCGCTGTATTGCTCTGGCGATGCGTCGCAGGTTGGAAATCATGGGCCCCTACTGCGAGCACTCACCGGGTACGGATAATCTCAATGCGCTGCTGAAACAGCAACAACTAAGTCATGCCAACCACTGGTCACAAGCCTGGGTAAGCCTCTGGCGTGGGCTGGCACTGGCCTCGGGGGCAAAGCATGCACAGGCAGCAGCTGAGCTGCAGAAATCTCTAGTCATACTTGGCCGCTATGATCATCCATTGACCGCGACTGCACTTGTCGAATTGGGGAAACTCGCGTTTCGAGCAGGCAATTTCGATGCTGCAGCGAACTACTTTTTTGAGGCGAGTTTTCCAGCAGCTGCGTATGAGCAGCATGTGTTGATCGCGGAAGCATTCAGCTGGGGCGCAGTGGTGCATATGATGCGTGGCCAGCAGGGAATGTATCCACCCCTGGTACCTGTTGCATCCTGGGCCAACCGGAATTCCAGACACTTACAGGCGTCGGTGTTGGTTCGAACCGCGGAGGTTGCCCTCCACCAAGGGCAACCCAATCTGGCCGTGACTGCCTTGCAACAAGCACGGCGCACCATGGCACGCCGGGATATTTCCCTCGGACGAATTGGTGCGCGGCACATGTTTCAGGCTGCCATCCTGGAATTCAATGACGGCCGGCAGGAAGCTGGTATGAAGCTCTTTGCGACTTCGATGGCATTTCAACGAAAGGCTTCCCTCTGGTTGAGCCATGTGGCCCTTGTTGACCAGGCGTTTACCTCGGGGCGGTTACGAGTGACCGGAATTGTTGATGAACTTTATGAGGGACTGTTGCGAGATCCCACCGCGAAGGACTGGGCGCACGATCCGATGGAGTGCTTTGCTCTGCTGACAACTTCGCTTGAAGCACCCATGGAGCATTGGTTGGAGCTGTCGATTGAGCGTCGTGAGTTTGAGAAAGCGATTCAGATTACAGATCGAATACGGCGTCACCGTTTTTATCGCACTCTGCCTGTTGGTGGCAGGATGCTGGCGTTTCGGTGGATCTTGCAGGCTCCCGCTGAGCTCCTCAATGAGACTGCTCGTTTACAACGCCAGAATCTGGTTGCCAAGTATCCAAATCTAGCGGCGACGTCTCGGACCGTAACGCAAGTTCGCAAGCAGTTGGCGGATCTGGCTTTGGTTCCGGAGGATGAGGAGGCCGCCCGCGAACAGCAGAAACTCCTCCAGATGCTGGCGACTGCCAGCCAGCAACAGGAGCTGCTCTTGCACAGGATCGCTTTGCGTCGCGAGCCTGCTGAATTTGTGTTCCCTCCACAACAAGACGTTAAGGAACTGCAGAAGACGATTCCACCAGCACACGCTATTTTGAGCTTTTTTGCCACCAGTCGTATGGTTCACGCATTTATGATGAGTCGGGGCAAATATGGTCATTGGCATGTCGAAGCGCCATCGCGAATGCGGCAGTTGGTCTCTGGAATGCTGCGAAAGATGGGAAATCATGAAGCCAACTCAACCGTTGCTTCAACCCAACTCGGTGAGTCAGACTGGCGAGGATTGGGGCATCAAATCCTCATGGAGCTCACCAACAACGCCGATGTAGGTGTCTGGGACAAGCTTGAAGAACTTGTGGTCGTACCAGACGGGATTCTCTGGTACGTGCCATTTGAAGCACTCATTATTGAAAACGACGTGAACGGAACTCCGATTATCGGTAAATCCCGTGTTCGTTATGCTCCGCTTGTGTCCCTGGCCTACCCAACGAAGCGTCGCTTGAGTCCCCAGGCTGATACCGCCGTTGTTGTTGGAAAACTTTTTCCGCGCGACGATCAGACTGTCGCCGAAGGTGCCTTTGACCGGTTGCAGAATGGGTTGCCGAGAACGGTACGTTTGCCGGACAAGTTGTCGGCTCCTTCGGGATTGATTGCTTCGGTTTGTCAGAGACTCGTGGTTTTGAATGATCTGACTGATGCGAACCTGGTGCCGTACGGTTGGTCGCCTGTCAGTTTGGACCGAGGGAAGCCCGGGAGCAGTCTGGCAAGTTGGATTGCTCTGCCCTGGGGCGCACCACAGCAAGTCGTCCTTCCTGGATTCCACACAGCTGCTGAAAATGGCCTCAAGAAGGGTGGCAATGGTAATGAAATATTCTTGACATTGTGTGGTTTAATGTCATCCGGAAGTCAGACGATCTTGCTCAGTCGTTGGCGCACCGGTGGACAGACAGCGTATGATTTGACGCGCGAATTTACCCAGGAATTGCCGCATCGGCCGGCATCGGCTGCCTGGCAGCGGAGTGTCCAGTTAATGATGCGCGCCCCACTCGATCCCGAACAAGAGCCGCGCGTTGACGGTCAAGATACAGAACTCAGGGCCACAGCAGATCATCCTTTCTTCTGGGCAGGGTATCTCCTGGTGGACACTGGGGATGCTGCTGCTGGTGAGGAGAAATAATCCTGTTTCTGCACAACTCACTATGCCTGGGTATCGGCTTGCTGAAGGCGAATGACGTTGGCAGGTGGCCTGCAAGGCCTGGCCTTTTGGTGCCAAACTCTAGGTGGGTTCTTGAGATCTTGTAGTCGGTGTCGTGTCAGGTGAGCGCCGCGACCAGAAATGGGCGAGTATGGTTCCGGTCAACATGCAGCCGAATGTATAGAGAGCGGGGGCAATAGCGATCGCGTCTCGGCCGGGAAAGAAGTCACCTGCCAGGACGGCACCGAGTCCGGCATTTTGCATCCCCACTTCGAGGGTGAGGGCACGGCGCATCGGTGGGTCGAGTCGAATTCCCCATCCCGCTGTGTATCCTGCGGCATAGCCGCTTAGATTGAGTGTTAACAAGACAGCGAAAATGCTGCCTTGTACCTGCCAGAGAGTATCACGATTGAGGCCGACCACCGTCGCAATGATCCAGAGAATACTCAGATTGGCGGTAGTCGAACCAATCGTCTTGAGTCGAGGTTGCCAGTCTGCTGACAGCAGCCAGCGGCTTGTGAGATGGCCACACGCAACCGGCAGCACGACGGTTTTGAGTAATTTGATAGCAGAATCGAGAAAGTCAGGGCCTTCCACTTCCTGTCCCGTTAACACAAGCCGCAGTGCGAGCGGGACCGCGAGTGGTGAGAGCAGGGTTGCGGCGGTGGTCAAGCTAACGGAATAGCTCGTATTGCCACGAGCATTCATCGTCAAGACGTTCGACGCCATCGCACCGGGGACACAACCAACGAGAACAACTCCGACGAAGGTATCAGCATCCAATTCGAACGTGTGGGCCAGCAGGAACGCCAATAGGGGCATTACGGTGTACTGGATGGCCGCTCCGGCGAAGACAAGCGGCCAACGACGGAACACGTTGTCGACTTCGCGACGTGGCATCAGTAAGCCGATCATATACATCGTAATGATGATCAGTGCCGTCAGCAGGGGCTTGCTGTCTGCAAACGGGTCCCAGGTCCCGGGAGCAGTACCCAACCACTTGGACCAGAACAACGCAACGAGAGAAGAGAGGGTGAGCCAGAAGATCAGGTAACGCTGTAGCATCGGTCTGTTGTGTTCTCGACGAAGAAACGATGAAATTTATCCTGCCACACCTCTCGCTAGCGGGTGATTCGGATTTGTGACACGTTATGCGGACTCGGACAACCAGCTGTGGAGTTTACCGTGGGCCATTTCAGTCAGCCGGAATCTGCTCGTGTGAAATGAGATCTGCTTCGCTCTGGCGACGTCGAACCTGGTGGGCCCGTTGATCTTGCAGCAGGACTTCCGCCGCGAGGGGCCGTGAGTTGTAATTGGACGCCATCACGAATCCGTAGGCACCAGCGCATTCAATCACCAGAAAATCTCCCACGTTGGCAACGGGCAGTTCACGCGTGCAGACAAAACCACCTTCCTCCTGAGTGAAAATGTCACCAGACTCGCACAGCGGTCCACCGACCACGACGGGTTGACTCGGTCGTTGCGAGTTTCCGTCTTTGGGTGCCAGTGAGATCGGATGGTAGGCGCCGTACATAATGGGTCGGGCTAGGTCGTTAAACCCCGCATCGACCAGGTAAAACGTATTGGCCCCCATCTTCTTGATAGCTCGAATTTCGGTGATCAGGTAGCCTGCCTCGGCGGACAGGTAACGGCCAGGTTCGATCTCCAGCGAAACAGGATGATCGAATGATGCGGCCAGGCGATTGCGCGTCGCATCCCAGAGTTCGAAATAGCGACCGATGTCCAGAGAAGCCTCACCATCACGGTACGGAATCGGAAGTCCACCACCCGCACTGACTGAGGTCAAGGAGCTTCCCACAACTTGTGCACATTGCTCCATGGCACCACAAACTTGTGCCAGATGCTCGAAATCGCTCCCCGACCCGATGTGCATGTGTAAACCAGTTACCGTCAGGTCATGCTGTTGGGCCACGGCCAGGCAGGATTCCAGCTCGTCATGCCAGATGCCGTGTTTTGATTGTTCACCACCGGTGTTGGTTTTTTGGCTGTGTCCGTGCCCGAAACCCGGATTGATGCGCAAGCTGATGTTGCGTGGGCCGCCACTTTCCCCCAGTTGCTCGATCATGTCAGCCGATCCAACGTTGACGTGGATGTCGAGAGCGATCACTTGTTCCAGCGCTTTGCGATCGAAAAGATCTGCGCAAAATACGATAGGAGGTGGCGTGCCGGTGGCAGGAAAACCAGCCGCTTGTGCCCGATAGATCTCTCCGCTACTGACGGCGTCGACCACGACGCCGTGCCGACGGACCAGGTCCAGTATGGCTAGGTTTGAGCAAGCTTTTTGCGCATAGCGGATAACATCAAATTGTCGTAACTCCTCGATGCGTTTGAGGATTTTGCTGGCATCGTAGACATAGGTAGGTGTCTCGAAAGTGCTGGCGAGATCCAGGACATTGATTCCGGCGATTTCGGTGCGAACGGTAGAGAAGGTCGCCGCTGGGTTCATCGTGATTCTCTAATTGTGGAAAGCGGGGCTGGGGATAGAAAACAGCGTGTTTATGTGGCTGCTGTCAGGAAGCGATCGAAGAGGCCACACAAACAGGTTGACAGATTGTTGAAAAGAAACGGCGCCGACTCATGCAAGTCGGCGCCGTAATTGGAGCACAATTCAGCCTGTGGTTGAATTACTAGAAACCACCACCGGCAGCCGGGTCTGGTACCGCCTTGCCCAACAACTCGATGACTCCTTCATCGATTGTCAGCGTGCCACGAACGCCATCCTTGATGGTTTCATAAAGAATGTTTACCTGGTCACTTCCTTGGAGCGTTTCGACTGCTTCCGCCAGACGGTCTAGCGTTTCATCCGGTTGGACAGATGCCATAAATTTCACGATAGCACCCAGCGAGACGACCATTTTCATAGCAGCGCTGGCTTTTGCATTGTTGTCGCCGGAGCTGTCAATGGCTTGTTTCAAGGTGCCTAACGCGTCTTTGCCAAACGCCATGTAGACGGCGTCTTTTCCGATCCCTAAAACACCATCGAGTGCATCCCCTAGTACGAGTTGGGCTTCGCCGGCTGGAATCGGCACATTGAGCGTGTGAAAGTGGATGCCTTTGTACTGATCGGCGTCAACTTTGACTTCGGGAAAATCGGGTTGGTCCTTGGAGAGTTCGACGAGCTTGCGGACAGCAGTATCCAGTTTGTCACCTGCTGCCACTTTGACTCCTGCAATAAAGGTCATTGACTGTTCTTGCAACAACAGCGTGGCAGCTGTATCCAAAACCCCTGTTTTTGCCGTGCTTGTGCCGACGTCAAAGAAAATATCCACGACCTCTTTGACACTGGCCCGAATCTGGGGATCGTTCAACGAGGGGTCATTTTCGAGTTCCGCTAGTACCTGCTCACGGAAAGCGTCGACGGCGACCATCGCTTGCTGAAGATCTTCCGGGCTTACCTTTTGGGTGCTCATAGCTGTGACTGCAGCTCCCGGTAACTGAAACCCGCCAAAGGCTGTTTTGACATCCGCGCTGGCTGCCATCTGCTGGGCGAGTTTAGAGCCGGGTACGGCGGTATAGCTCATATCAAAGAACGTATTCTTCTTTGCCTTGTCGATTCCCATCCCCAGAGTGATCTGGTGAGAATCCTGAATCAGGGACTCCATATTTTCGAGACCCTGATCTACCAGCCCTTCAGCACCTTCGACCCCGGGGGGTAAACCACCGGCTAGAGCTCCTTCATACCCTTGCTTGATTTGCATCACGGCCAGATCCCGAAATGGCTTGGGGATATTCTGGACGTTAATTCGAACAGCCAAATCGTGTGATTTGTCGAGGCCGTCCAGCATGGTTCCAGGATCTTCGGGAAGATCCGCCAGCTGTTCGGACTTATTCGATCCGAATAGCCAGCCACCGTCGACTTTCAAGAAGTAGGGCGCCCCATCTCCGAGATCGACTTTTTTGAGGCCGCCCGCGACGTCTTCAATCTGTGCCATCAGGGCCAATTGAAGAGTTTGCATCACTGCGTTGGCGTCTGAGACGGGGACAAAAAGGACAACCCCCGGAAGGTCTTCCAGCGGGTTTTGAATGCCTTCCATGGTCACATAAGCACCAATGGGCTTGGTGCGATCGATGCCGTTTAGTTGCGGATCGACAATTAATGGAATCAGGGCGCCAAATCCTTGCTGGCCCGCCGCACCGAGTAAATAGTTTGCATCTCCCAGAAGCTCGTTGACACTCGAGATAGAGACGACAGCGATCGGCTTCACGTCCTGGGCTTGCAGCTGGGTACGGGCGGATAACGCCAGTACCAGCGCTAACGCAGCAATCGGCCTGGAATGCAATTTCACGACGGTGTTCTCCTTCAGAAAACAGGTTTTCACTAGAACGGGTACCGGCAGTGAACCCGTTGGACGTTCGGCTTCCAGAATGTAGTACCCACCGGAAGAGGTGGAGGTTTCAGCAAAACGATCAGCCCACAGTGTATGCGATGCCCGTGGCAGCGAACAGAACTAATTGGAGCGGGACCGGGTGGCGACCCCAGTAACCGGTTACGGCTGGTTGGTTTCCGGAGTGGCTTTGTCAGACCAGGGGCGCGCAGAGAAATTGCGGTAGATCTGTGCAGTCGTGCAGCCGCCTGCAGCGACCGGCCACTGGAGTTACTGGCAGATGAAACAGACGGATCTCCTGCCAGCTGGACTGTCCGCCCGGCTGTCTGCAAGTTTTTCTAACCGGTGTTACGGGACACTCGGGCGCAGGAGAAGTCGCTCAACTAGCGTTCTCGGTAAGTGATACGGCCCTTGGTGAGGTCGTAAGGCGAAAGCTCGACTTTTACTCGATCTCCCGGAACAATTCGAATGAAGTGCTTGCGCATGCGGCCGGCGACATGCGCCATGACCTCGGATCCTCCCGAATCCAGACGGACTCGAAATCGTGTATTGGCAAGTGCTTGCGTAACAACTCCCTCGACTTCGAGAGCTTCTTCTTTGTCGGGCATACAGGACTCCACCGGGTATCACAGACACGTTCGTTGCTAGCGTTGAACGCGATTCGGGTGCCAGTATATCAACGGGAGCAAGTCATTCCAATCCAGTTGTTTCTTCAAGACCAACTTCGGCGAGAAAACGTGTATTTTCTTGCCGTTGACCGATCAGTCTGGTCTTTCACACACACCAAACTTACCGGGAAAACGTTAAAACGCTCCCTGGTCAGCCCCTGACAACTGGATTACTCAGGGTGCCGATGCCACTGATCGAAATATGGACCAGGTCACCATCTTGAAGCGTGAAGTCGCTGTCCGGGACGATTCCTGTTCCGGTCAAGAGAAAGGCACCATTGGGGAAAGAATTCTCACGCCCAAGCCAGCCGAGCAGGTCGTCGAAGGAGCGGGCCATCTCTGAAATACTTGTCTCACCTTGGAAGGCACTGTTGCCATCGCGTTCGATAGACAGCGAAATTTCGAGTGCTGAAGGGTCTGCTACCGAACTGGCGAGCACGATATATGGCCCCAGGCCACAGCATTGGTTGTAAACTTTTGCTTGCGGCAGATAGAGGGGATTCTCACCCTCGATGTCTCGACTGCTCACGTCATTGCCAATGGTGAATCCAACCAATTCGAGACGCGAATTCATGACCAACGCGAGTTCGGGTTCGGGAACATCCCATTTTGAGTCGGCACGAATGCGGACCGGTTCTCCGGGTCCTGAAACGCGGTTGGGTGTTGCTTTGAGGAAGATCTCTGGTCGCGCTGACTGGTAGACACGATCGTAACAGTCTGCAGAGGTCTCCGATTCTTCCATGCGGGCAGTTTGGCTTCGTTTGTACGTCACACCTGCGGCCCAAACTTCCTGGTTGTCGATCGGCGGTAATAGCACGACTTGCTCGAGAGGAATTCCCGTCTCAGCAGCCGGCAGCGCGGCGACAGCTGCGGCGGGGTCATCGGCCTCCAGGATGTCACTCAATTGGCGATATTGGGAGTTACTCGTATCGAGTGGGAATAGCTGATCGTCCCTGATTATGCCGACGGCCACGTCTCCTTGACCGTCTTTGAATCGTGCGAGTTTCATGGGTGGTTATTCCGTGGCTGCGGTTTACTATAAAGTGCGATGAGTACCTGTGCTTGACGAGGTCGCTCTGCCATTTCTGTCTGTTGTCAACAACTACGTCTGGAAATGTGGCCCTGAACTCAATGATCGCTCCAAATCTGGTTGAGCCTTCGGATCCAGTTTCCGTGCATGATACCGCGTATTGCCTCTTCGCCGTACCCTCGTGTTTCCAGGATTCCAACCAACGATTGGAGTTTCGAATAACGATCGAGGTCGTAGGGGGCCTGCTCGGTACCGTAGCCACCATCCAGGTCGGTACCAATTCCAACATGGTCTGCGTTGCCGGCCAATTGGCAGATGTGGTCGATGTGCAAAACGATGCGTTCCAGATTGACGCCTGAGGTTTGCGGCGTTGTCACACCTCGTACCCATCCTTCGTGCATCATCCAGGCGTCAAACGCCATGCCAATTACAGCATCGCGTTCGAGTAACGCCTTGATTTGCTCGTCACTGAATTGACGTTGATGTGGTACCAACGCGCGACAATTGTTGTGGCTGGCCCAGACGGGTCCATCGAACAGTTCCAGAGCCTCCCAGAACGCTTCGTCAGTCAAGTGTGTCACATCCAATATGATCCCGAGTTCCATCATTTGTTTGAGCAGGTCACGTCCCAAAGAACTGAGGCCACCTTCCGCACCAGTTCCAGGTGAATAACGGCCGGCTCCATAGTGCGCGGGTCCTAATGCCCGCAGTCCATATCCGTATGCTGTTTCGAGGTGGTGGGGGGTCAGAATTGAGTCAGCGCCTTCCAGGCTGAGAATGTATCCAATCGGAGCGTCTGCTGGCGGCGAGCCCTGCCACAACTCAAGTTGTTGATTGAGTGAAGCACGGTCAACGATTTGTACAAGTTCGCCGAGACGCTCCATTTCACGGTACCAGGTCAGTTGCGCCTGGGTGATGGACCAGGCAATTTCTGGGCTGTTCCAACCGGGGAGCGGATTTTCTTTACCCACATAACGTCCGATTTGCGTTGCGACGCAGAGGCCAACTTCCGCTTTTCTCATTTCGTCGAAGGTGAGGACTCCCGATCCGCGGTCTGGCTTATCGGTCATTCCCGCTTCGCGGCTCCGCACTTCGTCCAGCGTCTGCGTCAAATCGCGATTCCATTCGACCGCATTCATGGATAAGTCGAGATGTGCATCAAAAATCAACATAGGATTTCTCGGAAAGTCAGAAGGAAGGGGCCGGCGACAGCGCCGAGCGATTAGCCGGATTCACATCGCAGCGCGTCCGTTGTCCCCGAGGCCAGGACAGGTCCGGTCAAACGGGGACAGCTGCACCCACAGTATCCAGATTCACAGTGTGGAGCATCGAAGTCGATCCAGCAAGATACGTGCTTGGGATAAAATTTACGACTGGTCTGCAGGGAGGTGAACGCGCCTATTTTGCTGCTGGGCGTGCGACCTGTGGATTCTCGCGAACGCCCTGACGTAGCTGTCGGGTGTGCCTGAATCTCGGTGAGATTCGTGTTATCTGGCTAGCATGTTTCTGGTAGACTCCGCTGCGAACCCTGGTGGCATCGGTTATCAGGTTATTTGATGGGCGGCGCAGGGATCTTGTCTGCAACTAGCGTCAAGACGCCAGCCAACGATTTGTACTGGTTTCGATGAGAAGCCCTGGCAAGCCAATCTCCTGTGACGGGGCGGTCTGAGGATTCAGGAAACAGATTCGCCGACTGCCACGATTGGCGATTATTGATCACTATGGATGGAAATTCACAGGTGAAAGAATGACCAAGTGCGCGCTGATTACCGGTATCACAGGCCAGGATGGATCTTACCTGGCGGAGTGGCTTTTGCAGAACGATTACCAGGTACATGGAATCGTACGTCATACCAGTACTGGCTCGCACGACCGCATCGCTCATTTACAGGATCGCATCACACTCCATGGTGCGGATTTACTGGATGCCAACTCGCTGCGACGCGTGATTGAAAAAGCCGACCCGGATGAATATTACAATTTGGCCGCGATGAGTTTTGTTCCGGTGAGCTGGGAGCAGCCGACACTCACTGCGGAAATTACCGGTTTAGGGGTGTTGCGGGCTTTGGAGGCGATTCGCCAAGTCAATCCGAGCATACGTTTCTACCAGGCATCGTCCAGTGAGATGTTCGGCAAGGTTGTCGAAACACCGCAGTCAGAAAGCACACCCTTCTATCCGCGTAGCCCCTATGCAGTCGCGAAGTTGTACGGACATTGGATTACGGTTAACTATCGCGAAAGTTATGACCTTTTCGCGTGCTCAGGCATTCTTTTTAACCACGAGTCGCCTCGACGTGGAGTCGACTTTGTAACGCGCAAGATCTCGCGATCCGCTGCTCGAATCAAGATGGGGCTGGATAAGGAGTTGCGGTTGGGAAACCTTGAGGCTCAGCGTGATTGGGGATTTGCCGGAGATTATGTTCGCGCGATGTGGCTGATGCTCCAGCAAGAAGTGCCCGCTGATTATGTGATTGGTACAGGGAGAACGCAGACTGTGGCAGCGTTTGCTGAGGCAGCCTTTGCGCGGGTCGGGCTTGACTGGCGAGAATATGTTGTCGTGGATCCGCGTTTCTACAGGCCTGCTGAAGTCAACTTGTTGCTTTCAGATCCACAAAAAGCGCACGTAGAATTGAATTGGCATCCGGATCACACATTCGAAGACCTAGTCCATATGATGGTCGATGCGGATCTTGAGCAATTGAGATCTGACGGGGTCGGGCCATCCAGGACAAGAGTCGCTGCGTGACCTTTGTGGATGGCAGAGCTGCGAGAAACGAAAGCAGCTGCTGTCGCCTGCTGTTGCGTGGAACGCTGTGAGTCACTCGTGGGCAGCCAGTCTCACAAGCGCCTCACAGCAGGTCGGCGCACGTTCACGTTGTCGGTTCATGACAACGGGCCCGATTATGCCGGATTGGTTGACACCGCCGAGGTCGTGAACATTTCCGACGGATTCCGGTTCCGTACGCTGCATGCTCTCCAGAATTCGCGTTGTTGATATGCCATCAACAGTCCCGGTAATAGCGACCTTGCCACCATAAGACTCGACTGCTTCTTTTCCTACAATTTCCTCAATAGCGTAGGTGCCACCTTTGACGAGGACGTCGGGACGCAAAGCAGAAATAATATGCAGAGGTGTGTTTTCATCAAAAATCGTGACGTAGTCCACGCTTTCCTGTGCCGCGAGTACTGCGGCTCGATCACCTTCTGGAATATGTGGGCGATGTGGCCCTTTCAGTTGGCGGACGCTGGTGTCGCCGTTCATTCCGACGATCAGCACATCCCCCAGTGATGCGGCTTCGGTAAGACAGGCAATATGGCCTGCGTGGAGTAAATCGAAGCAGCCGTTCGTAAAGACTATTTTTTGGCCATTCTGTCGACGTTGATCTAATTTCTGGATGAGCTCGGGGAGCGTCAGAATCTTGGGATGGTGCCTGGTGACGCAGGTCACTGGTTGCTGACGCGAGGTGGTGCTGGTAATACGGGAAGGCCTCAGGCAGGTTGCTTCCAGACCGATTCTGAGATTAGTTAATTGAACATCGCAGCCGGCATCTGCGTGATGTGCCAGACTAATGCCCATGACCGCAAGTACTTTGGCGTCTATTTCAGTGAGGTCTGTTGCGTTAGCAGATGGTGTGGAGAGAGCGTGTCCATTCCCCTCTGCGTCGGTCATAACTAGAGTCTTATGGTCGAATGTGATGATGACCTTTGCCAAATGATGTCTCTGGCAAATCTGTGTACCGACACGTAGTGCATCCTGCGGCGTATTGATTGGTTTACCCGTTGTCAGCTCGGCGCCGTATCGGTTGAGTTGCACGAGGGCCGCTTTCCGATAGCGTCCGAGGCTGTGATTGCCATGGGCTGCAATTATCACGGGGGTGTCGTGTTGTTGTGCTTTTGCAAATACGTCACGGATCAAGCGGTCCTGGTAGAGATCGGAGCTGTCTTCGGTGATAACGAGAGCGTCGTGTGCGCCGATGTTGGCTAGCAGTATTTCGCGAAGCTGAGTCTGGAGTGCAGGTGTCAGGGGCCCAATTGTTTCTTGATCGTCGATTGGGACTGGAGTGACAGCTGATGTTCGTTGCAGTATGTGCGTGTTTGGTCTGAAGCTGGTGGCATGCTTTGCGTCCATCGTTACCAGTCGATCGGAAATGCCACAGGCATTCAAATGCCGACGTAATTCCCACCCCGACGCATCATTTCCCGTCACGCCAACACAGGAGACTGTGGCGTCCAGGTCTCGCATGATCTGACAGATATGGACGGCCCTAGCGAGTCGATAATCGCGTCGAGTGCCTGTTGCGAAGCGGGCGGCTTGCTCCTCTGAGCGCAAGCCGCAGCTATGTTCGGCCAGAAACAGGTCTCCCAGTACGATTAAGTGTGGGTTCGTGAGGTACCCACGCGATACCCCTGTCGTGGGGCGATAGAGAGGTATCGCGGGTTGATGAAGAGGCGTCATCCTTGACGATCTCATGCGGTCCGGTGGGGCAAATCAGAGGAAGCAGTGATGGGTTACGAAGCCGTCCCGGACGATAACAGAAACCGCGGGTTCAAGGAGGAGCAATCAGCCAAAAGAGGGTTTGTACACCGACGCGGGGCCGCTTCTGGTTGGTCACTGAGCGATGCTAGCACTTCCGCGCGGAGCTGCGGTCATAACTCTCGTCAAGCTGCTGCAGAGTGTTGCAGCTTCAAGATCGGTTGCAGGCAAGCTTCCAGGTCGTTTTGCCCGTGAACGAATTGCATGCCAATGTCGAGGGCGTACAACGGGATGCCAGCTAATTCCGACCGGTTGATTTTAACCAGGTCTTTACAGGTACACAGTACGGCATCCACCGTTGGTGTCTGAGCTAACGATGTGGCGAGTGTCTGTAGGTTTTGCTCTGTGTATGCGTAGTGGTCGGGCAAGGCGTGAAATGCCGTGATCTGGCAGCCACAGGTAGCCAGCGTGTGTTGAAAACCGGACGGATTTCCCAGTCCGCAAAAAGCCGCAACCGAGCGGTTACGTAACCACGTCAAGTTGTTTGACGGCGCTTGATGGCGGAGCAACTGACGCGGCTGATGGACTGTTTCAAACCAGACTGCATGTGGTGCGAGCGCTTGAATGCGGTTGCGAATGGTAGTCCGCTGGTGTGCGCTGATCGCATCCGCTCTAGAGAGTCCGATTGCGTCAGCCCGGCAGAGAGAACTCAGCGATTCTCTGAGCATTCCTCGTGGAAAGATGTGATCAAACCCATAGGGTTCCAAGGCATCAATGAGCACAATATCCAGGTCGCGATCCAGTCTGCGGTGTTGAAAACCGTCGTCAAGCAGAATGACCTGGGATTGATGGCCGCAGATAGCTTCGCGGGCGGCCTGTACACGGTTGCGATTTTGAATGTGTGGAATTCTGCCTAGTTTTTCTGCCAATTCGCGCGCTTCGTCATTCAGACTTCCTGGTGCCGCTTTGTAGCCTCGACTGACCAGGGCAACGCGAGAAGATCGGTCTTGAAACCATTGCGCAAGCCATTGTACCAGGGGTGTTTTTCCAGTACCGCCCAGAGTCAGATTGCCAACACTTATGACCGGTGTGTCGACCGTTTCGATTTTGCAGAGGCCATGGTCATAACTCATGTTGCGCAAAGCGATCAGAAACGCGTACGGAGCTTCCAGGCATTGCAACAAGATACGCAGGAGCGAAGCTCGCAATCCCTGTTGGCGGCCACTAACGACTTCGCGAAACTCGGTAGGATTGATCATCCGGACCACGCCCGACAGGGAATAAAGGTCAAGCGATGCTTGAGTCGACAGTCAAGCTTCGAAGTGAAGAGGCTTCTCCAGTTGCAGAACAAAGTGGTTCCGTTTTATTACTCGGACCTTGTCGTGGGGACACCCGGTAACCCGCCCCACGGCCTTTCCAGCAGATTGCCGCGGGAAATTACCACACGCCGAGTCAAGCGTCAACGTGAACCGGCCCACCATCGCAGGAGAACGGCCGTCGAATGAGAAACCGTTTCCAGAGTCAGTGGGGTCGGAGTGAGGTGATTTCCCCGATGGCGCGGGATGTTTCTTGAGACCGTGTGGCCGACCGCCAAGATTGATACACTGAAAGAGCAAACTCATCTGGTGGCGTCTTTGTGTGGGTAGTGATCACATGCCTGGAAATCAATCCTGGCAACGGTATGACTGGCGGCGAAGCTACGCGTGGAATTATGCGCGATTTCCCCAGCCAGCTTCTGTCGAAGTACCGCACGTCGCGGGATCCTGGGAATACTGTGGATTATCCGTTGACTCTCCGCTGGGCGTACCTGCTGGCCCATTATTGAACCGGGGCTGGTGTCTTTATTACGCAAGTCTCGGGTTTGATGTTCTCACCTACAAGACTGTAAGGAGTCGTTCTCACGGCTGTTATGACTTGCCGAATCTGCAACCAGTTGAAGTGGTGCAGCCTTTGATGGGAGGGGAAAGTCGTTTATCAGCATGCGATGTAATGCAGGGGAGTTGGGCTGTTTCATTCGGGATGCCGTCGCGCAGCCCTGATGAATGGCGGGCGGATGTAGAGCAAACGCGCAATGAACTTCCGGAAGGGAAGATTCTCTCGGTATCTGTGGTTGCCACGATACAGCCTGGATGGTCCATCAAGGAGGTTGCTGAAGATTACGCGTTGTGTGCGCGGTGGGCTGTTGATAGTGGCGCGGATTGCGTCGAGACGAATTTCTCTTGCCCCAATGTTTCGACCTGTGACGGTCAATTGTATCAGGAGCCGGCGGCCGCTGGATACGTTGCGTCGACAGTGCGACAAGCAATCGGTGACGTGCCGTACATCATTAAGGTGGGGCATCTACGGACACGCGTAGCTGGCGCCGCTTTGCTCGATGCAGTTGCGCCTTATGTGGATGCCATTGCAATGACTAACAGTATCGCGACGACGGTACAGAAAACGGACCGTCAGCTATTGTTTGACGGTCAGAAACGAGGCATTTGTGGGGCGGCGATTTCGGCGGCATCGATCGAACAAACGCATTGGATGTGCCAGTTGATTGCCCAACGCGAGGAAAATGTACGCTTGATCGGAGTCGGCGGAGTGCGAAGTCTCGTGGAAGTGAATGCCTACATGGACGCAGGAGCGCATGCGGTACAACTAGCAACGGCTGCCATGACAGACCCGTCAATTGGCTTGAGACTTCGCCGTGCAATGTCGTATGACACGTGGCGTTCGACAAAAATCAGTTAGAACTCAGCAAGAAAGACGGAGAGGGCGATGTCATTAGTTACTGAACATTTCATGCGGGCCAGCCAATCCTTGGCTGGCGGTGTATCCTCCTCGACTCGCGTGAATCAGGCGTTGGGGCACGCGATGAAGTTCGATCGGGCTCAAGGGTGCAGGGTTTGGGATTTGGATGGGCGGGAGTATTTGGATTTATGCTGTAGCCATGGGGCGACGTTACTGGGCCATGGCGATGAGCGTGTCCAACGTGCAGTTGAAGGTGTATTGGCAACAGGGGCTGCTTGTTCTTACGAGAGTGAATTACACACGGAGTTGGCCGAACTGTTATGTGCGACGATTCCTTGTCTGGAGCGAGTGAGGTTCACGGGGTCAGGCACAGAGGCGACCATGCACTGCATACGTTTGGCGCGCGCTGTGACCGACCGCAATTTATTGCTTCGTTTTGAGGGGAATTTTCACGGTTACCATGATCAGGTCATGCTTGGCTCGAGTGAGCCAGGCGCATTTCATCCCACACTCCAGCCCCAGTCGGCAGGTATGGTGCCAGGATTGGAACAGCACATCGTTCAGATTCCCTACAACCGTCCGGATCTTGTCGATGAAGCATTTGCGCGGTTCGGTGACCAGTTGGCAGCGGCCATCTGTGAACCGATCTACTACAACGCCGGATGTGTCGTGCCGACTCCGGAATTTATGCAGACTCTTCGTCAGCGTACGACGCAACACGGTACGGTATTGATCTTTGATGAGGTGTTGAGCGCATTTCGCACTTGTGCCGGAGGAGCGCAGCAGCATTTGGAGGTCATTCCTGATTTATGTACTTTGGGAAAAGCGGTTGGCGGTGGTTATCCGCTGAGTGTGTTTGGCGGTCGTGCTGAATTGATGAAACGACTGATGCCCGAAGGTGACTGCCAACACAGCGGTACCTACAACGGTCACCCTGTTGTGATAGCCGCAGCATTAGCTGCCGTGAGTGCGTACCGAGAAAGCCATTTTTACCCACACATCGAATCCGTGGCTAAACGCTTGTACGGTGGCTTGCGGCAGCTCTTTGAAAGCCAGGGCTTGCCGATTCGGATTCAAGGGCTCGGCGCCCGGTTTGGCGTTTACTGTGGGATTCGTGAAGAAGTACGAAATTACCAGGATACCCTGGGCCACGATCGTGAGATGATGCTGCGGTTTATCGCTGCTGCGATTGAAGAGGGTGTCTATTTTCATGACTACGGTGGGGCGGCGTGTCATCACGGATTTTGTGCAGCGACTAGCCTGGATGACGCGGATGAAATGCTCGACCGATTAGGGCGTGCCGTGTCGACTTTGGTGTAATATGTTCACCTCAAGTGCGAGGTTGCATTGCTTGGGTGCGAACTGCCAGACAGAAGATCCGCTCCGCACTGCGTTACCTGGTCACCGAGTGACACGTCGGGTTTGATCAGCAATACGCCACAGCCAGTTCGTTGTGTCAGACTGAACTAAGCCGCTTTCCTATCCGCGGAAGGTAGGGTGCTTGTCTCGGCTGATTCATGGCGCAGATCTTCTCCATGTTGCATTTCCCAGAGACGTCCCTGGCGAATAAATGTATTGAAGAAGGCAGTTAGCATGCATACCTGGAGACCGGCCAGGCCGTCACGAAAGCCACCGCGCAACACATAGAGATAGACAAACCTCAACAGGGGACGAAAAAAGAGACTGCTGAAAGACGCGCGTTTTCCATTTTCCCAGATGTGTTTGGCGCTGAGCTCAGTGTATTTGATTCGCTTTTCGAGGTAATGGTCATAGTTGCGGACGGTGTAGTGAATCAGACGCTCACGAAGCCAACGTGTTCGCTTCGGCTCAACATCGATTTCTTCATGAACGAGTCGTTTGCCGTAGCGACAGCGGTCACGTCGAATTAGTCGGCACACATCGTCTGTGTTCCATCCCGAGAACTTGATCTCGTGCCCAAGGAAAAAATTGCGGCGATAGATCCAGTAGGCATCAATTTCTTCAGGACTTGACCCAAGCACTCCGCGGATCTCTTCAGCCAAGGACAGAGTGACTCGCTCGTCGGCATCGACGATCAAGACCCAGGGATGTGTTGCTTGCGGGATTGCCCAATTCTTGAAGTCTGCGTAGCCGACAAACGTGCGCTCGATGAGGCGAACATCTTTCTGACACTTAACTATTTCCAGAGTGCGGTCGATGGACCCGGAGTCGGCAACGAGAATTTCATCTGCAACTAATCGAGCCGCTTCGATACAGGATTGTATGTTGCGTTCCTCGTCTCGACAGGGAATCAGAACGGTGATTTTGGGAGTCATAGAGATCAGCTTTGGGGGCATAGAGTGTTTCCCGACAAATCCGGGGCGGCGCAACCGACTGCGCAGAACACGGTCCCATAATCGAGCGTTAGATTCAAGATGAAAACACATTTCAGTAGCGGATGTAAATGCTGTGTGACCAGTCAGTTCTGGCTCCATATTTAATCTTGACCCGATGAAGACACGATGCCTATTCTGAATCGCGATCCCAAAGATAGAACTTTGGGATCGCGAGGTATTGATGCCACATTTGCATCAGGCAGGCGATCTCACATGGATGACCTGTTCTGCTCTCCTTGCACGATAGCAGGTGCCGGCCTCGTGCCGATTTGATTTCAAAGCAGCTTGTTACGGTACTATTTGTGAACGATATACGTGGGCGACGTGTTGTCTTGACCGGCGGATCTGGGTTCCTGGGACGTTGCGTAAAGCAGCGTTTGCAGGCATTTTCCCCCAGTTCGCTTCATATTCCCCGCAGCGCGTCCTGTGACCTGCGAGACCGGCGGCAAATCGAGAATCTGTTCAGCGATTGCCGTCCGGAGATTGTTGTGCATTTGGCTGCAGTCGTGGGTGGCATTGGTGCGAATCGGAAGAACCCGGGAAGCTATTTTTACGACAACGCGATTATGGGAATTGAATTGATCGAGCAGTGCCGGCAATTCAACGTCAAGAAAGTGGTCGTTGTCGGTACGATTTGTGCCTATCCCAAATTCGCCAGGATTCCGTTTGCAGAAGATCAGCTCTGGGAGGGGTATCCAGAGGAAACGAATGCACCCTATGGACTGGCGAAGAAAATGTTGTTGGTACAGGCGCAAGCTTATCGACAGCAGTACGGATTAAATGCGATCTACCTGTTGCCAGTTAATCTGTATGGGCCAGGTGACAATTTTGATCCCGTTTCCAGTCATGTCATTCCAGCGTTGATTCGCAAGGTGGTGGAAGCACAGCAACAAGGTCGGTCGGAAATTACGGTGTGGGGATCGGGGAAAGCGTCACGAGAGTTCTTGTTTGTTGAAGACGCGGCCGAAGGGATTGCCCTGGCGACTGATTGCTACAACAGTGGGGAGCCGGTCAATCTTGGATCCAGCCAGGAGATTACGATCACTGAGCTGACTGAGTTAATTTGTGAACTCGTTGATTTTCGGGGACGAATTTGTTGGGATCCCAGCAAACCAGATGGCCAGCCGCGACGCTGCCTGGACACTGTGCGAGCGCGGGAGTGTTTTGGGTTTCAATCGCGCACAGCCTTGCGTGCAGGATTGCTCGAAACGATTAACTGGTACCGCAAATCTATCGCCGCACATTCAGAGCGAGCTGCCTGAGAATTCCACGCGTACGTTACCATCTGGTTGTCCAGCGTTTTCCGGGTGGTCGCGTATCAAGCAATGTGTCTGGGTTTGCTGGTGACGGCAATACGTTCAAGGACTGATGTCCTGGCTATTTCAAGCCACGTTTACCAGCCCAGCCGGGCCACAAGAGCGGCCGCGACTACTGCGCCGACTCGGTCATGAAACGGTTCTCAGCGAAGATTGTCCGAGTGGTATCGTTCAACATGCTGCGAGTGCCGTGTCGCAATGTAACGTTGTTGAGAGCGGATAAACGTACCATCTAGTAGAGCAAGAATTGAGAAATGGCGGTTCGGAGTCAGCGAAATTTCCAGAAGCCAGGTGTGCTCAATACGAGAATCGAGAATAGTTCGAGTCGACCCAACATCATTAACCAGACAAACAGGAGTTTGTTCATCCAACTGAAGTGACCGTAGTTGCGAGTGGCACCCACGGTGCCCAGGCCAGGGCCGATGTTATTCAATGTGGCAGCCACGCTGCTTGCGCTGTCAATCAACTTATGTTGTGTGTCGGAACCCCAGGTGGCGTCAGGTTCGATAGCGATCACAAACAACCAGCTCAATACGAAGATCGCGAGAATCAGTCCAAAATACACGAGAATTGTGCTTCGCAAGACACGGTCATCGACGGGGGTACCACCCAGTCGCAATGGTCGGACGACGGTGGGGTGATAGGCTTGCTCCATTTCAAGTCGCAAGATCTTGAAAAACAGGACATGTCGAATCACTTTCATGCCACCGCCCGTGCTCCCTGCACATCCGCCAACGAACATGAGTGCAAACAGAATGCCTCGTCCAAAGTGGTTCCATTGGTCGAAATCATGCGTGCCGTATCCGGTGGTTGTGATGATTGCCACAACTTGGAACAGCCCGTAACGCAGACCATCACTGAACCCTGGGAAGTCTCCCGTACTGACTCCGAACAGTATGACGAGAAGAGTCACAGCTCCAATAATTCCCATGTACGTCCTCCATTCAATGTCTGCCAGCAATTTGCCAGGTTGCCGCAGCAGGAGGAAATACAGCAAAGTAAAATTGGTTCCGGCTAGAATCATGAACAGCGTAATAACATAGTCGATTGCAGCGCTTTCATAGTGTCCGACGCTGCTGTTGTACGTGCTGAATCCGCCGGTTGCCATCGTTCCGAATGCGTGGCAAATGGCACTGAACCAGGTCATGCCCATCAGTTTCAGGATGACGGACAGCAGTACGTTCAGCGCCAAGTAGATACCTGCAAATAGCCAGGCAGTGTCCTGCATACGTGCCTGCGAACCTTCTTTAGTCGGTCCTGGCATTTCGGCTCGCATCAGGGCTTTGCCTGCTGAACCCTGGCCCAGGATCACGACAAACAAAACCACGATTCCCAGACCGCCAAGCAGATGTGTGCTGCTGCGCCAAAACAGGATGCAATGCGGAATTAACTCGACATTTTCCAGATCAGAAAAAATGGTGGCGCCCGTTGTGCTGAATCCCGACTGGGATTCAAACAGGCAGTCAGCAATTCCTACGGTCACCCAACGGACCTTCCACGTGTCCTCTCCCTGGCCAGGGACTGTGAGCGTGTGAGCCCAATGGTCATCTTCTTGATGCCAGGTCCGTAATTGTCCGAGAGCCTCATCGATCTCTTTAGAATCGAGCTCCTGATTCAATGTGTCACGCAACTTCGATTCGGACAAACCGCTATAACCGGCGCGGAGAAGGTTCTGAAGAACCCGATAAGTGGGCTGGTCAAGGGGAGCGTCGGGTTCGATCCAGTTGCTCAGCCCGAGACCATTGAAGTGGTGCAGTTGCGCCGTTTGCGTGGTATCGTCCATCCGGATTCTCGCCGTGTGCATGCACCCGGCGAATTTGTACGGCAGCGCTCCCAGGACTGTTGCTAGGACCCAACTGAGGCCGACGACGGCCATCGCTTCCCGACGGAAAAGGCGCCCCCGTGCATTACGGCCACACCAAATCAACAGGAAGCCGATCATCGCGCAAATCGTGATACTTATGGCCAGGGCGAATGCGCCGTCCTGCTCGAAAGCGCTACTCCTGATATCTCTACGCTGGCCCCAGCTGGGCAAAGCCCAGGGAAGACTAAAGAGCATCGTGCCACCAATCAGCAGTGAAATGATGCCCAGCTGTCTGCTGAGTAAGCGAAAGTTCATAAGGTTTGATCTGGTATCGACAGGGCTGTTTTTCGACACCTAGTGGAAAAACAGGAGAATGGAGGTGAGTTAGTCTTCTTTCACGGCGAACATGTTCAACGTGACTTCTACGGCAGAATCATCAATGAGTGCGATGACCGTGTCGCCTGGCTGCAGTCGATCATCTCTACCTGGAACTTTGATGTGGTCCTCGTGGATTACGACGGCAATCAAACAATCCGGCGGCAATTCGAGATTTGCAATCACATGTTCGGTTGCGGCAGCATCTTCCAGGACTTCGATTTCAAATACGCCGATGCGACCACCCGGTAGCATGGATCGCGAGATAATAGGGCCGGTATTCAGGAAGTCCATAACTTGTTGTGACACGCCATCCAATTCGCTGACAGTGACATCGATTCCGAGTTGCTCTTTGATGCCCGCATAGTCACGTCGGCTGATGACCGCCATGATCTTTTGGGTGCCAATTTCGCGGGCCTCTACACCAGCCACGATATTGTTTTCGTCGTCTCCGGTGCAGGCTACAAAGACATCAAAATGCCCAACCCGTTCTTCTTCAAGCTTGGATCGACGGGTCGCATCCGCATTAACCACGGTGGTGTGATCCAAATTATGACTCAAAAAGTCACAGCGTTCGCGTGATTGTTCCATTAGTCGGACGTCAAATTGTTCATTCTCCAGGATACGCGCCAAGTGGTAACCGGTCTCGCCGCCACCGGCAATCACAACAGACAATTTGGGTGTCAGGGCCGGTCGAAAGACCTTTTCCGTGACCTCGTCGATGTCTTCACGCTGGCCAATTAAGGTGACGCGGTCACCGACTTCAAAGCGGTCGTCGGCGCCAGCTAGCCACATCTGACCTTCACTGGAAATATTCTTTGTGCGGTGGAGCGCACCAATGCGTACGTTTGTGGGAAGTTCAAGTTCCTTGACGGAGTTGCCAATCGCTGGTGATCCTTCAGGAAGCAGGATTTCCTGTACCGCAAGCTCGCCACGGGCGAAATGTTCGACGACGACCGATCCTGGGTCTCTTAGGTTACGGGCCAGCAGATTTGCGGCTTCGTGTTCAAGACTGATCAAGCGGTCGATGTGGAAATGTCCCTGGTAGTCAAACGTACTCAAATCGCGAAAGACCGGTGCATAAACGCGCGCCATGGTTCGACGGGCTCCCATTGCTTTGGCCATGCTCGCCGCGATTAGATTGACTTCGTCATTTCCAGTTACCGCGAGGCAGAGGTCGGCATCCAGCACATTTGCCTGAAAGAGCACACTTGATTGGGAAGCGGAGCCAAGAATTGCCTGGGCATCGAGTTCATCATCGATCCGTTGTTTTTGAACCGGGTCTGAATCGACAACCGTGACGCTATGGCGGTTGTTGCAAAGGACCTCTGCGATCGACGTGCCGACAGTGCCGGCACCTAAAATAACGATTCTCATATATTGAGTGACTCCGCCGCGCGAGACGTGGATGCGAATTGCGCGAATTGAAAGCTCAAGGTGCGGTTTTGGGCCAGCGAATCCGCCCCTTTGTATTGAGCACTTCGTCGGGAATGACCAGTTCTTCAATCAGCTCGTCGTTGAGGATCGTCTTTTCCACAATCCGGGGCACGTCTTCCTCTTGAACATTACCGTACCAGATCGCCTGGGGATAAATCACCAATGTGGGCCCAGCCTCACATTGGTCGAGACAGCCAGCTGAATTAGCGCGAACTTGCACGCCCAATCCCCGGCGTTTGAGTTCTGCCTTCAGTTGCGCCCGCAATTGTCCGGAACCATCCGGGTCGCAGCAGCCTCGGGAATGGCCGGGCGACCGCTGATTGCAACAGACAAAAATATGTTTGTCAAAAGCGGGCATGCCAGTTCTCAACGGAGTAGATTGTCAGGGCAATCGTAATTAACGAGAAGAGCCCGACGTGCTCCGCCGGGCCAAATTCAGTTTTCTATTCTATGTCCCAAACCAACTGCCTCCAAGCTCTGGAACCGTACAGCAGGCCGGAATCTTGCGCCCGCCCAGGAGTTCTGAGGAAACAGCTGTTTGTTTATCGTATTTTGCCAGAAATTCCCACAGCTGGCAGGCACGCGCAACGTTCGTTCCTGCGGCCCAAGTACCAGAAGTCAGGGATCTACCACCTGGACATGATCACATCACGTGACAGATTCTACCTCGACAGAGAGGCGCATCCTGGTTTGGTGCCTACACTGCCCACGAGACGGCGTAGAGGATTCCGAAAACAACGAGCACGAACAGGGCAATCCACCGGGCATTCTGCAGGGCATGGAACAGGATTCCGGACCAGTTCTCATGGCGTGTCGCACCGAAGACCAGGCAGATGGCAATGAACAACGGTAGCAAATACCACAGTTCGTTGAACGGAAGCGCCTGAGGTGAAATTAAAGGGTCATTATTCATCGTGGAGACGCTTGTCGCGAACGTGCTTTCCGAAGGAATTTACTCGCGAGATTGAGGCAAGGTTTCGACCATAGGGCCGCAGAACGCATCGTAAATTGCGAGAATGTTCAACAACCCAGCAAGCACCGTATAAAGCGTGCCCATTTCAAAAGCACTGTTGAGCCGCAGGTTCCAGTCGGATAGCGCATCGCTCGTATTGAGATCATGCGTAGGCTCTGGAGGGGCCATAAAGCCGTTCCAGAGAGGCGGCTTGTCCTGTCGATACCGCATCCCTTGGATGGCGGCTGGAAAGGCAGGAAGTCCCACCCCCAATTGGCACATGAATTGCCACCGACGATGATCTTTCGCAGGTTCCCAGGCGGCGTACACGACTTTCTCTTTACCGATCACGAATCCGGCGCCATAGGTGCCCAGAATGCACACAGCGAACAGGAGGCCTTTGCCGATTCGTCCCTGATAAATGTGTCCTGCACCTGGTACTAACCAGGCACACAACGCGGCAATGCCTGGTCGACGGAGATCGATCTCCAATACACTTTCTTCAGCTTCCGCTACGCGTGCTTCAGACATAGCCACTTGACCTCGTTTGCCACAAGAATCTCCATTCTAGCGAAAATTCCCAGACAGGCTAGCGACGATCAGAGGTTACAGACGTCGTGTGATCGAAGGAGTGCGTTTGCTGAGCTGGTGCGCGCAGAGCGCGATAACACTGGTGGCGATCAGAGCAGTCATGAAAGGTTCGTCAGTCCGACAATTTCCAGCAATTGCAGGGCGTTGGTAGTCGTCGCGATCCCGTTCCGCAGTCGGTAGTCGAAATCCATGCGCAGGCCTGTTTCCGATTTTTCAATGGTTTCGCGGAAATGCACCGCGTGACAGGCCGATCGAAGTGGCTCGATTTGTGCCAAATCGAGATCGTGCGTAGAGACAGCGCCCATCGCACCCTTTTCCAGGAGGTGGGTGAGGACCTGTTGTACGGCGATATGGCGTTCACGCGAATTGGTACCTTGCAGGATTTCATCGAGGAGAAACAGGATTTGCGGCTGGTTCGTAGCCATGCTGTTACGTACCGTGTCGACGATTTCCTTGAGTCGTTGTAGTTCAGCGAAGTAAAAAGAGACTCCCTGGTCGAGTGAATCGCTGACCCGCATACTGGTCATGATGCGCAGCGGGGGACTTTTCCAGTAGGTGGCACAGACCGGGCTACCCATCTGCGCCAGACTGAGATTCAGGCCGATACTGCGCAACAGAGTGCTCTTGCCTGACATGTTCGAACCAGTGACCAGCAGGCAACACTGCGGGTTACCGATTTCTACGTCATTGGCGACGCGCGCGTCGTCTGTCAACAAAGGGTGCCCCAGTCCGCGCGCCTGGACAGGTTTTCCAGCGGGTGCCATCATCGGAAAGCTCCAGGCCGGATCGTCGTGATGGAGCGCGGCCAGCGAGCCTAACGCTTCGTATTCACCGAGGGCAGTGAACCAGCTGCGGACTTGTGAACCGTAACGCTGCTTCCAGGTTTCCAGTATCGCGAGCACATGAAAATCCCAGAGTAGGCCGACTTGTAATACGAGCCACAGCGGAAAAGTCATGGCAGAGTGGCGGAGATTAGCCAGGATCATGATCGAACCCAGTTGTCGCAGCCGCCTGTGAATCCCTCCGTTTTCCAGCGTAGCCTGTTTCCGTAAAGCGACTAATTTCGCGGAGGTCACCGGTTCCTGATCAATGAGTTGAAACAACTCCAGGTAGTTCTGTACTTCACCTCGGCCAGAGGAAACGTGGTGGAATAACGTATGGATTTGTCCACCAAATAGCAGGCTCAAGAGAAACTGGCATCCCAAGAGAGCAAAGAACAGAAGCCAGGCAGCCTGGCTCGCTTCCCACAGGAACAGAGTTAGTCCGCTTGCTACAAGCATCGCCGGCAGCAGACGCACTAACAAGGTGAGCCAGCGTTTCCGCAGTAGCCAGTTGGGAGATTCGGTCCACTCGACCATACGTTCGGGGCCGCTGGGGTAGTCTTTCAGTTGACGTCCCAGTAGCAAAAGGTTTTCGCGCAGCGCGGCGCGCGGCGCCAATTCCTTGATGGCGTCGTGCCGCTGCAAGATCTCCGCAGGGTCGGCGGGCTCCAGTAACCAGTCGCGTAGCATCGTCGTTCCGCTACGCGTTTCGCAGCGACAGATCCACTGGAACAGCGATGCATGGCCAAACAGATCCAGGTCGCCCACAGTCGCTTTGTGACGGATGGGAATGGTGACTGTGGGTAGCGGGATTTGCTCCCATTCGCGGGCCAATCGCGCTAGACACTCGCGGTTGATTTCGGACAAAGCCCGCGCCCGTGCCCAGACCAGCCTGACGTGTTCCTGATAGGTTGCCACACTCAATAAGGCGACAAATAACACTCCTGCAAGACTGTAGCCATACGCGCCGGCCCCAAGTTGCCAGGCGAGGAACCCGGCTACTAACCCGGCGACGCTCAGCACTGCGCGGCTTTGTGACAGCAGGCGATCTTGCCGCGAACGGACACCCGCCTCGGCATCACACTGCTCGCACCGTTGTGTGTAGTAAGAATGTACCGCCGATCCCAGTCCGATAGGGGGGCGTGGATCGGCAGAAACAGGTTCAACCATCTAGAGTTACGCCGTCAACTTGCTTCAAACGACTTGTCAACGATGGCTGCACCACAGGCATCACCAAACGTGTTGGTGGCCGTTCGGAAGCGATCCAGCAGCCAATCAATCGCGAGAATCGCGGAAATACCTTCGACTGGTAACCCGACTGCATTAAGTACGATCAACATGGTCACCAGGCCAGCTTCCGGAATTCCAGCAGCACCGATTGCCGCCAACGTGGCGGTCACCGCGATGATGATTTGATCGATAAAGTCCAGTTCGTAGCCAGGGGTAATGTTGGCGATAAAGATGGCGGCCGCTGCTTCGTAGAGAGCGGTTCCATCCATGTTGATGGTAGCACCTAGGGGCAGTACGAAGTCAGTCGAGCGTTTGGAGACGCCTGCGTCGTTGGCGGCATCCATCGTAACCGGCAGGGTTGCAGAACTGCTGGCGGTTGAGAAGGCAGTCAGTAACGCCCGCGACATATTTTTCATATAGACATACGGGTTTTTCTTGGTGAAGAACCAATAAATCAGTGGCAGGGTAACAAAAGCGTGTGTGCCCAGCCCGGCCAGTACGGTACCGATGAAACCGGCAGTTCTCAGGACAACCGCAGTAAAATTCCCCTCCGCTTGCGCGATGCCAAATTTCGAGGCCACCAGGCAGAAGATTCCAATGGGGGCGACGTTCATCAGCAAGAGCACGAAATTCATCATCGCTTCATTGATTTGAGCGATCATGCTGGTGATTGAATTGACGCGATCCCCCATGGTGGTCAGCATACCGGCGAAGATGATGCCGAAGACAATCAACGGTAGCAGGTTTGTTTCGACGGCGGCGCCTAACAGATTGTCGGCGAACAGCATCAGTACCAAGTTACCCATGATCATACCGATGTTGGGTTCCTGGCCAGGAAGTCCTTCTTTGAGTTGAGGAAACAACTTGGCCAATTTGTATTTATCGAGACTCGTCTGTTCTTCCAGTCGTTCCAATAACGAAGTTTTGTCTCCGGTGGTAACGATGACCTCTTCTTTTTCTCCCTCTTCATTCTCAGTATTCGTGTCGGCTTGCTCCGATTCAGTTTCCGCACTGGCAACGGCTGCCGTTTCAGTATCCGTATTCTCTTTCTTTCCTGGTTCGAGGATATTGACCCAGATCAGGCCTACGACCACGGCCAGGACGGTAGTGGAGAGGTAGTAACCGACCGCCGTGAACCCTGGTTTTCCTAATTTGCGGACATCGCCTAGTCCGAGGATGCCGCTCATCACGGACGCGACCACGAGTGGAACGACCATCATCATCAGGGCCCGCAGAAAGACTTCTCCCCCGATCGCGATGCCGTGAAAGACGGTAAGCGCCGTACTTCGCCCCAGCACTTCTGGCAGGATCAAGGCCAGCGCTATGGCTGCCACGATGGCCCCGATAATAAAGTAAGTCAGGTTTCCATGGCCGCCAGATTCTTCTTTTTGCGGTTCAGCTGGGGCGTCGGGTGTTGTGCTCATGGCGTTCGCTTTCTTGAGATATGGGCGCATCCAATAGAGACCACCAATCTATCAGATTGAGGACGGGATAAAATATGTGGTGCACTGGCCGAACCTGTTTGCAGGCAGGTTGTGGGTTGGCGCGGAGATAGGCCTTGGGGGAGAATGGGACTCGCGGTAGGAACAGGAGGCAAGCCAGAGAATGGCGATTCAACTCTCTGGGCACGTAGCTTGGTACTCAGCGGACCGGAATCCGAGGGGAGATCACTGCAGGACGGGTAGTTCGATGCTCTACAGAGAATGACTCGGGTGCATTCGCTCCGGATTCCCACCGGTCTGCCATTTCACACCCCCAGCGACATGAGGCAGTCTTGGAACGTTCCATCCCCTTCAATCAACCATGTCTGGCGGGGAAAGAACTTGAGTATGTACGTCAGGCTGTGGACCTGGGAAAGCTCGCCGGGGATGGTGAGTTTGCCAGACGCTGTGCGGCGTTGCTGGAAGAGCGTTTTCAGATTGCGAAGGTTGTCCTCACTAATTCCTGCACCGCGGCTTTGGAAATGGCTGCGCTGTTGTGTGACTTAGCGCCAGGTGATGAGGTCCTGTTGCCTTCCTTTACCTTCGTGTCGACGGCCAACGCGGTGGTTCGGTGCGGCGCGACTCCTGTGTTTGTCGACATTCGACCCGACACGCTCAATCTGGATGAGTCGTTGCTCGAATCGCTCGTCAGTTCAAACACGCGCGCGATTTTTCCCGTCCATTACGCCGGAATTGGCTGCGCTATGGACGCGATTGCTGAATTTGCCGCACAGCGCGAATTGATTGTTGTGGAGGACGCAGCGCAGGCGGTCCACGCATCTTGGGAAGGACGCGCATTGGGCTCGTTTGGGCACCTGGCTGCATTCAGTTTCCACGAGACCAAGAATTTCATTTGTGGTGAGGGGGGGGCGTTGGCGATTAACGACTCCCGTTTCTTCAAGCGCGCAGAAATTCTACGCGATAAAGGAACCGATCGTCAGCGTTTTTTTCGGGGTGAGGTGGATAAGTACACCTGGGTTGATACGGGTTCGTCCTACACTTGCAGCGAGCTGGGCGCGGCATTTTTGTATGGTCAGCTGGAGCAAATGGACCAGATTTCGGCGCGGCGCGAGGCGGTCTACCAGAGATATCGGACAGGGCTGGCAGCTCTGGAGGCCGCCGGCCATCTGAAGTTGCCACTCGTCCCGGAGAATTGCCAAACCAACTTCCACATGTTTTACCTGCTGTTGAACGACCAGCAGACGCGTGATGATCTGCTGGAGTATTTGAGAGAACAGGCTATCCATGCCGTGTTCCATTATGTGCCCTTGCATAGCTCTCCGATGGGGCGCGCCGCCGGTAAGACGCCGCGCCCCTTGCCAGTCACGGAGATGGTCAGCAATCAGTTGCTTCGTCTGCCGCTTTTTCCCGATTTATCGACCGCTGACCAGCATCGCGTGATTGACGCGGTGCACGGGTTCTTTGAGCGGTAGGGTAGAAAATCCAGGGGACTGTGTTTGTCTCCCCGGGTTTGTCTCCCCGGATGTTTCTGGTGGCTTTGATTGTTTCGCAAACCGGGTTCTGGTGATGCCTTGCCGGGGGTGCGATAAAGGGGGGGGCTGGCTGATCCGCAGGACCACAGCGCGAGGTGGAAACCGGTACAGGAAGCGTGTACCGGTGGATGCGGAATCAGGCGCGTATTGTGAAACAGTCGTCCTGATCTCAAGTGCCGCGCAGCAAAGACTGAAGATCCTGGAAGTAATCGGGGTATGTTTTGGCGGTGCATTCTGGATCCAGAATCACGACGCCAGGTACGCGCAGGCCGACAAGGGCAAGGCTCATTGCCATTCGGTGATCGTCATAGGTCTGGACTTCTGCAGACTGCAGCCGGTCGGGAGTAATCCGCAACCCGTCGTCGCGCTCATCGACGCGTGCGCCTAGTTTTCGTAACTCGATTGCCAGATTGCCAATCCGGTCCGTTTCCTTGTGACGAATGTGTCCGATATTTCTGATCGAGGTTGGTCCGTTGGCAAACAACGCGACGGCTGCCAGCGTTTGTACGGTATCGCTAATTCCATTCATGTCGACATCGATACCACGTAAATCGCTTCCTTGGATCGTAATTTGGTTCTCTGCTGAAGTGACCTGGCATCCCATTTGTTCCAGGCAGCCACAAAATTGCACATCGCCCTGCAAACTATGGTCGCGCGAGAGGCCGTCGACGGTCACAACCCCACCCGTGATCGCAGCGGCTGCCAGGAAATAACTGGCGGCTGTAGCGTCCGGCTCGATTTCGTATTCACGAGCTTGATAGCAAGCGGGTGCTTGTATTTCAAAACGTCGCATTGCGTGGTTCATTGTCTTGACTCCAAATGCCTCCATGACTTGCAGAGTCATCGACACATAAGGCTGAGACACCAGTTCTCCCTCGACGTGCACATGGACTGGATTTTGCGCATAAGGAGCAGCCATCAAGAGCGCGCTCAGGAATTGACTTGAAATATTCCCACGCACCGAGGCACTCCCACCGGACAGGCCTGTGGATTCGATCTGGACTGGAGGACAATCGTTACCGTTGTTGCACCAGACGCGGGTTCCCAGCTGATTGAGTGCGTTGGCCAGATCGCCGATGGGGCGTTGACGCATACGAGTGACCCCATCGAGTTGAAATTGTCCGGTCGCGGTTGCCAGCAGTGCCGTCAGAAATCGGATGGTGGTACCGCTATTCCCGGTGAACAGCTCCGCTTGCCGAGATGGAATCTTTCCACTTGTGCCCGAAATTTCCAGCGTGTGACTGGCGCGATTGAAGTGGAGTTCCAGTCCCAGTCGTTGCAGGCCTTCAATCATCCACCGTGTGTCTTCGCTATCCAGGACTCCACGCAATGAGGTAGTACCATCAGCCATGGCCGCACAGGCGAGTGCCCGATTGGTAATGCTCTTGGAACCGGGAGGGCGGATGGTCCCGCTGACCTGCAAGTTGTGGGGAAGGGTAATCCGGTTGGTCACGGTTTGTTCCGAGAGGAGTTTGGTGCAC